>Ga0228674_1000278_pt1 | contig 38137 bp, 35 predicted proteins | sample 1D_rmetaG_FD_189054 | JGI IMG/M metagenome (GOLD analysis project Ga0228674, IMG submission 189054) | Seawater microbial communities from Monterey Bay, California, United States - 1D_r | ecosystem: Environmental > Aquatic > Marine > Coastal | place: USA: California | collected 2016-09-26
ATCTTGAAGGGACGCCCCATGGCATCCATGATCGGGTTGTAGGTCGCCTGGATCCAGACCACGGCGCCTGATTTCGTGACGCGGCGATAGAGGCGCTGGTCGAATTCACCCCGTCCCAGTTTCTGCCAGAACTGCGCATACTCCGGCGTATCGCGTTCTTCGGGCGTGACGAAGATGCGGTGATGCTGGCCCTTGATTTCGGGGAGGGTATAGCCCATCAAATCCAGGAAGTTCTGGTTGGCCTTGATGATGGTGCCATCCAGCCTGAACTCGATGACGGCAAGTGCCTTGTTGATGGCGGCAAGCTGGCCGAGCATGTCAGCCTTCTTTCTGCTGAGGCGGGAGAAAAACGAGAGCATGTCAAGGAGTGCCATTCTGGGACCTGATGTGTTGTTCGGGGCCCGTTCCTCGTCATCTTGCGGATGGCATCGGAACAGGCCTTGGTTTTTATATCGGTGTTTTACTGCGACTGCTGCGGTCCTTTTCTTGCCAGGCTGGACGCAGTCCGTCAGTGCTCCAAGTGTAAAAGTCACAGCCGGAAATGCCATCGGGTTTTTCCTGATGAACTGGAAACAAATGTCGCGGCAAGTTACCATGCGGCCCGTATGGCAACCAGACAGAAAAAGGCAGCGCCGCGCAAGCGGGCCACCTCCAGCAAAAGCAAGCAGAAACGATCGGGAGCATTCCGCCGTTTCCTGATTTCATTCACCAGCACGACGATCCTTGTCTTCGGCATTGCCAGTTGCGTACTGAACCCGCAACTGGCCGATGGCCTGCGCGAGCGATTCAGCCTGCCGCACCTCGAACTGCCCGTCGAGGACGCGCCCGCCCCGGTGCGGCACGCTGATCCCGGACCCACCGTCACGCGCTTTGCCCAATGCCCGCAGTTTTTCCCTGGTGCACATCCTGCGCAATTGCCTGCGGGAGCGCATTTGCGGGAGTTGTGTTTCAGCGCTTTCGCCGTGCTCTACAACAGCCAGACCAAGACCCCTTTAGTGGTCGTGGAGCGCCTCAATCGCGCCGCACTGGTGAATGCGCGCGAGCAGCACCGCACCGACCGTTTCTATGCGGAGGCCCGATTGCCGCGTGCGGAGCGTGCCGAACTTGAGGACTACCGGGGATCGGGCTATGCGCGGGGACACATGGCACCGGCCGGTGACATGTCCACGCCGGAGGCAATGGCGCAGAGCTTCTCGCTGGCCAACATGGTCCCGCAGAACCAGAAGCACAATTCAGGACCGTGGTCCAAGGTCGAGCGTGATACGCGCAAGTACGTCATGCGCGCGCGGGGCGATGTCTTCGTATTTACCGGCCCTTTGTTTGATGCCGCGCCGAGCACGATCGGACGCGGGCATATCGCGGTGCCGTCCCGTATTTTCAAGCTGGTGTATGACGCCAGCAATGGCCGGGCCTGGGCGTATATACAGGCCAATCGCGCTGATACCGAGGTGGGAGCGCCGATGGATTATGAGAGCTTCGTGCGCAGGACGGGTTTGCAATTGCTGGGGCAGGGCGGGGCTAAAGCTGTATCGTGAGCAGCAAGGCATGCCCTTGCACACCCTTGCAGTGAATTGAGGTAAAAAATCATTTTTACTCACACGATTGACTGCGCGGCCTCCCTCTCATACTAGGAAAACCTAGATGTCTCCCCCGCGAAAGCGTGTATCGAAGCATTTCTCAAAGGAAAGAATGCGATGATGATTTCCGGCACCCAGGCCGCGACACTGACAGCAAGCAAGTTGAGCTCGACAGCACCCCAGGCCGCAGCAGATCCTGATGCAAGACAGGCAGGCGACTCCACCAAGGTCACGATTTCTGCCGAAGCCCTGCAGAAAGCCAGCGTGGGCGAGGCACAGAAGGATGGGCTTGCCAGCCCGTATCGCTTGACTGGTACGGCCACGCTGCTCAGCTCCCTGGACCTCGCCGTTTATCAGATGCCGGAAAACCTGATACAGGAAATGGAGGTCCGCTCCAAAGAGGAGGCGGCCCGCAACGCATTGAACTCGCAATATGCAAGGGAGCATGCCTACCAGACGGCGGGGCAGGTACTGGTCAACGGCCAGCTGGTTGCCGAGGTCAATGATGCGGGCGGCTATGGATCCATAAAGAATGCCATTCCTGGCCTCAGCGAAGCCCCGTTGAATCCGCAGCAGCGACTCGAAGAGATCGCACAAGCCTTGAAGGGGCAGGGAAAGGTGGAAATCAGGACGTCTGATTTTCTGCCCGGCCTTGGCGGCGGGGGTGGCCCGGGCGCGCCGGAATCCATGCTTCCGGCGTTCACGGCACGCAGCATTCATGAAATCTTCGCAGAGGCGATAGAGGCGGCCGGGCGTTCCCGTCCTGGCGCATCGCCGGCGCCGGAGTCTGCTGCTTCGTAGGCTTGCCTGGCTGCGCAGGACGGATCGGGTTGCTCGGGGAGTATTCGCTGGTGGCGAATACTGGCCTCCATTTGGCTAAAAAAAATTAAACAAAGAATTCTTGTTGAAGTTGTCACAGGCGGTGTCGTTCAGCCGTCTTGAGTCCAGCGGGATTTGGAAATCCATCCGCTCAACCCAACTTCAAGGAAGAATTCATGAAACGTCCAAATTGGTTTCACATTTCCGGCGAGGGCGCCAAGGCTGTAGGCGCGCTTCATCACTACGTCACCACCGGCACCGGCTTGCCGGATGAGTTGATACATCTGGTCTTTTTGAGGGTGTCGCAGATCAACGGGTGCGCGCACTGTATCGACATCCACACGCGCGACCTGATCAAAGGCGGGATGTCGGTCGACAAGGTGGTCCTGGTGCCGGTGTGGGAGGAGGCGGACTATCTGTTCTCCGATCAGGAAAGGGCCGCACTGGCCTGGGCGGAAGAAGTGACGCTGGTCAGCCAGACGCATGCTTCCGACGATGCCTACGCTGCGGCCCTGGCTGTCTTCGGTGAAAAGAATCTGGTCGAACTCTCCATCGTGATCGCCACCATGAATGCCATCAATCGCATGGGGATCAGTTTTCGCATGAAGCCGCTGGCGAAGGCCTAGCATCGCTTGCGAGCGACAGGCCTATGGCTCGCGTAGCCAATCAGAAAGGGGTTCCAGGCGAATGTCCGGAACCCCTTTTTCCTGGCGCAGGCATTCGATATCGCCTCGGGATATCTCAGGGATTTCCCGATGCTCGGCAGAAAGCGACTGCACTATGCTTGACCTCACTATCTCCGGGGAGGCAGCCATGAGCGCCACAGCTTTAGCGGTCAGCCATCACATGATTCTGGTCAAGAATGTTGCCTATCTCTCGGTCAGCGCAGTGGAATTCACGGACAGGATGCGGCAGGTCCTTTCGAATGCGGTTGCCCATATCAGCTTCTCCGGTGGTGTCAATGAGGCGCAGGCAAGGCTGATGCTGCGTAACGCGGTGGAAGTGGAATTGGGTCAACCCCGGATAGAGCATCCAAGCTACGCGCAAGCCCTGAGGTGTGCCAGGGAAATGCTGGCGGGAGAGCTTATCCCCGCTTGATTCCTGCGTGCCGGGATTGGCAGCGGCGCAGTGGCGGTTGGTCACCGTACGCATTGATTGATTCCTTGCGCAGACAATCCACGTTGATGTTGTTGCCTGAAAATCGCAAATCCTCGCGTTTCAGCCTGGTGAATTCAGCATGCGAATTGACTCAGATCAAGCTTATCTATTTTTCTTGAAAGATTTTATGCGGTTAGCAGGAATTTCCTGGTCGTTGAGATAGGGTAAAGTTCCTATAACTACAAGGTGTCATTTTTCAATTCTCGGGGGGGAGTATGAAGAATCTCAAGATCGGCCAGCGTCTTGCCTTAGGACTGGCTGCCGTCATCTTTTTGCTTGTCTGTGTTGCTGGCTTCGGTCTTCGGCAGATTTCGTCACTGAATGACCGGATAGAATTCCTGACCGCAGTGGACGAGGGCAAATTGAAAGCACTTGCCAAGACGCAGTTCGGCATCACCTTGCGTGCCATCGCTGCGCGCAACCTCACGCTGATCACTGATCCCGCTTTGCAAAAGAACGACGCAGCGCTGGTCGCCAAGACGCAAAAGGACATCAATGACGGGCTGGCGGAATTGAAAAGATTGGTGGCCGAGTCGTCAGCTCCCGAGGCCGAGCGGCAGTTGGTTGAGCAATTGGCCGATCTCGAAAAGCAGTACTACCCGGTGGCGGTAAAGGTGGTGGAACTCGCAATGGCCATGAAGAGTGACGAGGCGCGGGTTGTCCTCAACAAGGAATGCATGCCGATTCTTCAGTCGGTCATCACGCACGTCCAGAAAATCAACGACTACCTTTATCTGAACACTCAGGAAAACGCAGCCTCGGCGGAGCGTGCCTATTCACAGGCTAAATTGACGATGGCCGGTATCAGTGTGCTGGCATTGGTCGTCGGGATGTTGATCGCCTGGCGGTTGACCCGGTCGATCGCGGTACCCTTGGCGGGCGCCGTGGAGATTGCCCGCAAAGTGCGTGACGGTGACCTCACCAGTCGCATCAACGTGGACAGCCGCGACGAAGTGGGTGAGCTGGTCGCTGCGTTGAAGGACATGAACGAAAGTCTTGCCGCCATCGTCAGCGATGTTCGCGAGGGGACACATACCATCGGCGCGGCTTCCGGAGAAATCCAACGCGGAACCGTCGACCTGTCGGCGCGTACGGAACAGCAAGCCAGTTCGTTGGAAGAAACTGCGTCCGCCATGGAGCAGCTCACGGCAACCGTCAAGCAGAATTCAGAGAACGCCGTTCAAGCCAACCGGCTGGCCAACGATGCTTCGCATATTGCGGCCGAGGGCGGTGAGGCCGTTGCTCTCGTGGTCGATACGATGAGAGCCATCAGCGGTTCTTCCCGCGAAATCGTGGAAATCATCACCGTCATCGACGGTATTGCATTCCAGACCAACATCCTTGCCTTGAATGCTGCTGTTGAAGCAGCCCGCGCAGGCGAGCAGGGGCGGGGATTCGCGGTCGTGGCAGCAGAGGTGCGGGCGCTGGCCCAGCGCTCCGCCAGCGCTGCCAAGGAAATCGAAGCATTGATCAACCAGTCGGTGAGCAGGATCGCCACTGGTGAGCAACAGGTCAACCAGGCCGGCGCGACCATGGGCAGGGTGGTGGAGAGCATCAAGAACGTCTCGGGCATCGTCCAGGAAATCAGTGTTGCCAGTGCCGAACAGACGCGAGGGCTTGAGCAGATCAACCAGGCCATTGCGCAAATCGATGAAGCCACGCAGCGAAACGCCGCACTCGTCGAAGAAGCTTCTGCCGCATCGTCAACGATGAAGCAGGAAGCCGCCTCGCTGACGCAGCTGGTCAGTACCTTCAAACTGTCTTCAACCGCCGGTGCAGTCGTGGCTACGATCCCGCAGCGTCAGTTCGAAACGCTGCCAGCTTGAAGACGGCATTACCTTCATGCCTGTGTATTGGGCGGTTGTGCGTCAGTACGGCCGCCCACTAGGCATCCCCCCATCCGCTCACTGTTCTGCAGCGCGAGAACAAGGCCTCTCCATTTTCAGAGAACCATCATGGATAATTTTCAAAAAGAAATCGATGAGCGTACGAACCTGACTTCCACCAATAAATTCGAACTGCTGCTCTTTCGCGTCGGAACTCCGGATGGTTCTACCGACAGGCCTGGGGAACTGTACGGCATCAATGTCTTCAAGATCCGCGAGATCGTTCCGATGATGCCCATCACTGCGGCTGCGGGCATGACACCGCCGATGATGGGGATGGTCAATATCCGGGGACAGGTGATGTCCGTCGTGGACTTGTCAGCGGTCACGTGTTGCAAGGCGTCGCAAGGGCTCAATATCCTGTTGATCACGGAATTTGCCCGGCACACCCAAGCCTTTGCGGTGGAATCGGTGGAAGAAATCGTTCGCCTGGACTGGAGCCAGGTGCTGCCGGCTGATGCCCACGCCCCTGGCGGGTTGGTGACCAGCATTGCCCGTATGGATACTGAGCGCGACGGGGGCCGTCTGGTGCAGGTGCTGGATGTGGAGCACATCCTGAACCTGGTCTCGCCGATGAAGGAATCGATCGAGCCGAGCAAGGGCGGCGTTCGCCCGGTCACGTTGAAACCGGGGACTGTGGTACTGGCCGCCGATGATTCCCGGGTGGCTCGCGCATTGATAGAGCAATGCCTCAAGGAATTGAATCTTCCTTTCATCATGGCCACTGACGGGCTCCAGGCCTGGAACAAGCTGCAGCAGCTCAATGCTGAAGCCGAGGCCGAGGGCAAGTCGGTGATGGACAAGGTTGCGATGGTATTGACCGATCTTGAAATGCCCGAGATGGATGGCTTTACCTTGACCCGCAAGATCAAGAGTTCTGACAAATACAAGCGCCTTCCCGTGGTGATCCACTCATCGCTGACCGGCGCTGCCAACGAGGATCATGTCCGCTCTGTCGGGGCTGATGGGTATGTCGCCAAGTTTGCTCCCAGTGATCTGGCGGCGATGTTGGGGAAGGTGCTGCCTGCCTGACATTGGGATGCGCAATGAGAAGAGCGGCCTGCATTGCTGGACGATCCAGGCGATATGACCACTGCCAATGAATAGGCCAGCAGGCTGGTCATGGGCGAGAAGACCTTCCACCGGAGGTTTTTGCAATCGACGGGCATGACCTTCGGCAAATGGCGCCAGCGGGTGTCAATATATATTTGATGTCTATCTCGGGTACACGCTGCCGACGAATATAAGCCTTCTTCGCAAAGAGACGTATGACAAAAAAGCAGATGAAACGGTTGGAAAAATGGCTGGAAACCAATCTTCATGAGGTTTATGTGGATTTGGCACCTGGGTGTTCCGAGGCAGACCTTGCAGAGTTCGAGAATCAGATTGGGGTAGCTTTGCCAGAAAGTCTGAAGGATCTCTACAGAATGCATGATGGCCAGTTTGTAAGTGCTAACACAGGACCCTTCTTTGGACTCATCTTCCTTTCCCTGGCAGATGCACGTAAGCACTGGGAGTCGTGGAAAAAAGTGATAGACGAATGCTCGCCGGGGGATATGCAAGGCGCCAGCCGCTTTTGCAAATCAGCAAAAGCGGGCGCGATCAAGGAGATCTACGCAAACAAGTTCTGGATCCCTTTTGCGTACGATTACGGTGGAAACCATCTTGGAGTGGATTTGGATCCCGGTGAGCGCGGGAACGTAGGGCAAGTCATCAATTTTGGTCGAGATGAAGATGAGAAATTCGTTTTGGGAAGTTCTGTTGAGACATTCATGGAGTGGCTGGTTGAGCAGTTGGAATCGGGGAATGCAGCAATCAGAAATGAGGATGATGGTGGCCGGAGCCTGAATACCAAAGTTCCTGAAAAATTCCATTTTCTGGACTCAGTTAAAATCTTGTTTGCATCACAGCGCAGTGAATGAATTCTTCGACCAATTAAGTCATTTCACCTGGAAGTTAGATTATTTATCCGTTAATTCGCGCTCACTGCGCCTGCCGCTGGACAGAAGCGAGAACGTTCCCGGCAATTTTCCGGCTGAATCTGAAGGAAGGATAACGGACCAATCGCCCCCTCATACGCCCATCTATTCTCTGGATCAGTTGTCGGATGCGTAGCCTGATTCTGTATCGGGCTACGCCGTCGTCGCTTTGGGCTACGAGGTCCGCTATCTGGCAGCAGCAGAAATCTCATTTATCAAGGAAGACCTTATGAAATGGGGAAGATTGATCGATTTTCCAGACGAGCCCTTGCCTCGGGGGACTTTACTCAAGATTCCAGCCAAATATCCTTTTGAGTCGATCGTCTTTCTGATGGTCTGTGAACAGATCGGCGAAAAAGACAAATGGCCCCACGGTCTTGTCACCATTACCGGGCACAAGGCGGGAATCAATCCTCTTCAGCTCCTTCCTGCGGAAAGCAGTTACAGCCGCGGCAGCGCTGCCCTCAGCAGAACTTGGCTGGTTGAAAATTGGGAGCATTGGTGCTATCCAGATTGTGATGTCAGGGACGTCTTGACTCGCAGCCCTTTGGCTGCTGAGGAACTGTAGATCTGCTGGAGGGCTTTCACAATCTGGATTCTATCGGGCAGAAGCGGTCTGGTTCTGCGCAGAGGCGATCAAATCTCGGAAGCAGCGAAGAGCGCTGAATCAGGTGTTCCTGGACTTGAATGCGTTGTGATACGAGCGGCATGCAACCGGAGCGGACAACCTCATAACGAGAAATATGGGAAAAAATTCTTTAGGAAGCATGGGTCTTTGCATACTTGGTTCTTTTGAGGTTTAAGTTATGGAATCTGTGACTAGCAGTGATACTCCTGATAAACCATTTTCAGGTCTTGATATTGCAGCGGCCAAGTCACCGCGCTTCCTCGTTGTTCTGAGTATGTTTTCAATGACCGCGGGATTTGTCGTGACCAACGGATTTAAAGAGGCTTACTTACGAGTTGTGCTCTGGATATTTACACCTGATAACGGGAGGATATCGCTACCTCCGCAAACACCTTTTACCCCTTTTTTACTGTACTGGAAGGTATGGTTTATCTGTTTTTCTTTCATGTTTATTCCGATGGTGGCAGCAACGCTAACTTTAAAAAAAGCGACGCAGCGCGTTTTGGCAGCAGTCGGAATTTTTTTAGTATCGATTGCTAGTGCTGCAGCAGTTTTTTTAGTATATCGGTCCTATCTACAACAAAAGATTACGCTTGCGGTTGTCGCTGGAGGTACGGCATCTAAATTGATAACTCTGCCGCGTGCGGCAGTAACGCAAATCTTGGATGCTCCCATAATTATCCTGTCGGTGGGGCCATCTGTATTGGTCGCTACTGCTTATGTATTTATTGTTATGCGAAAGAGGACAAGGAGTCCTCATGTTCACGAATAGACCTTCAACGGCCAGTTGCGGAAAAAATGGAAATCCCGCGTTGTCGTTGCAAGCAAATTTGGCTCTCAATCCATTTAAGAAATGACAAACAGAATTCATTCGCCGATACCAATACTCAGGATTTTCGACGAGTCAAAGGCACTGTCCTTTTATGTTGAGTGGCTAAATTTCAAAATTGATTGGCAACATCGTTTTGAGAAGCTTCTGCCGCTATATCTGCAAATTTCCCGGGATGGATGCATTCTGCATCTATCGGAGCATCATGGGGATGCCTGCCCGGGATCCGCGTTGCGCATCCCGGTAGCGAACGTGGACGAACTCTACGGAGAACTGAAAGGCCGTCCATATATGGGATATTTCCCGGAGGTGCGGACAACTCCTTGGGGCAGCCGGGATATGTCGATTCTGGACCCATTTGGTAATCGAATTGTCTTCACTACTGACGCCGAGAGCAGCTGAGAGAGGCTGTCGGCCAGAAGTGGACCAGGCATCCTATGATGTTCGCCTTCTGTGCTGAGATGCGTTCGATTGGATTGGAAAATCGCAGATGACTTACGCAATACTGACTCATACTCCACATCATCGTCCTGGCTACTCTAGCAACGGTGTGACTGCGGTAGAACGACACTCATCAGACTTTTTGATCAATGGCGAATCTCTTTTGTTGCGTTTGATTGCAATTGCTGGCGGCCACGATGATTTTATGGGGTGTTTTGTACGTGGTTTTGGGGCTGTTACAGATAGCATCTTGAGTGAAATTTCTCCCTCCTCTTCAGACTTTCGCCCTCGCAGAGTTGGACTCTACATCTGCCCTGAGTGCGGGGACATCGGGTGTGGCAGATTCTCGGTGCTCATCGAGAGGACAGCTGATGCCGTAGTTTGGAAAGAATTTGCCTACGAAAATGGTTACGAGGCGCTCCGTTTGATTGAGGGGCTTGGCCCGTTTCGATTTGAGGCGGACAAGTACAAGCAGGCCGTTTGTGGAGCCTCTAATCCTTGATCATGTCTGCTATCGGCCAGAAGCCGACATCCGGCCAATTAAAAAGCCCGCAATCGCGGGCTTTTTTTGGGGGCTATCAACCTCGCGAGGGCACTTCTATTACCCAAGGAGGTGTTTATTACCCAAACAGATTTCCGGCGTAAGCCGGAAACCCTTGTGTGCTGGTGCTGATGGGCGGAATCGAACCGTCGACCTACTGATTACGAATCAGTGGGGTATGAGACGTTGTGCAACATCGGCTTACTTTGGAAGACATTTAACCATCTGAATATAAAGGATAAATTGTAGAAAATTGTCTGTTGATGTTTTGCTTTGATTGTCAGTGTTTCATGGTAGTTGCTACCCAAATGCTACCCAAGTAGAATCTTCTCCATACTAACGGAGGAGTTATGGCGAGACTGAACGATATGACGGTCCGGGCTTTGAGGACCGCAGAAGGAGAGGACCGGAAAGAGGTCTGGTTTGACGAAAAGGGTCTGGGCATGCGGGTGTCTAAGACTGGGCGTAAGTCTTGGGTATACGTGTATCACTATGCCGGGAAATCTCGACGGATGACGTTCGGGACATATCCGTCTATCGGAGTTGCTGACGTGCGGGTGCTTCACGCAGCGGCTGTCAAAGACGTGACGGAGGGGCGTGATCCGGGTAGTGCTGTGCAAGCAGAGCGACTAGCGCAAAATCAAGCCATCACAGTGCAAGGGTTGGCAGACGAGTATTTGCGGTTGCACGCTGTAAAAAAGAGATCTGGACAAGAGGATCGGCGGATGCTTCTGCGGGACGTCTTGCCTGCCTGGGGCTCTGTTAAGGCCAATGAAATCGCCCGACGGGACGTTATCCGGCTATTGGACCAAGTGGTTGAGCGGGGTGCCCCCATAGCAGCCAATCGAGTTCTGGCCTTGGTCAGAAAGATGTTCAACTTCGGTATCGAGCGTTCCCTTATCGATGCCAATCCCTGTGACCGCGTGAAGCCCCCAAGTGCCAGAGTGGTAAGGGAGCGTACCTTGTCATTAGAGGAGATCCGGGCGTTCTGGCACGGCTTGGCTTCGGCCAAGATGGCAGAAGAAATAAAGCTAGCTCTTAAGTTCCAGCTTGTGACGGCGCAGCGTAAGGGTGAGATCGCCAAAGCGGAGTGGTCTGAAGTAGATTTCGAATCCCGTACTTGGACTATTTCGGCAGATAAAGCGAAGAACGGGCGGGCTCATCGCGTCCCGTTGTCGGAGCTGGCGATGAGTATTCTGATGCAAATTCGCAAGTTGTCAGAAGAAAGAAAATACTGGATGCCTTCTAGGTCTGGTGATAAACCTATGCTTGAAACGGCGATTGATCATGCGTTGCGAAGAAACTTGAGCGCACTAAATTTGGAAGATGTGACGCCGCACGATCTGCGCAGGACGGCGGCAACAATGATGTCCTCGTTGGGGGTGCAGCGTATTACGTTGTCGCGTATCTTGAATCACACGGATTCGTCGGTTACTGCCGTCTATGACCGCCATAGCTACGACCAAGAGAAGCGTGCTGCACTTGATTTGTGGGCAGCCCAGCTTGGCGGCATTCTGGACTCGAAAAGGTTGGCAGCTTAGATTGATGGTATGAGTATGTGGGGCGTTGCGACAGCGATGATATCCAGATCGTCAGCGCAACGGCCCCGTTCTTCAATTTCCTTTTAGTTCTTCTCAGCTGCCTTCAAATACGGATCAATGACCCATATCACTGGAGTGTCAGCGTACAGTCCTCTCGCTCGCCCTTTGACTGCAGCTACCTTCCCCCGTCGCCTAAGGCTTAACAGTACTTCACGAACGTTATCATTTGCAGTGATGTACACATCCGCATTATTCGATGACTGGCACATCACTGTGGGCATCCCAGATCGTACTTGAGGGGCGTAGCAGTCGAGCACAGGCAGGTAGACCCAAGCACCAATGGATCTGCCTTGCTGAAGGCTCATCGTAAGCGCATTGAGATCTGCATGGGTCCGAGGAATCGTCTCATTGCCCGTCAGCTCTATTAGCCGGTACGGGAACTGCTCGAATTTCTCGGGCCCGCCCTGACCTACATCTATCCAATCTGACGTGGATGCCGACCAGTATCGTATTGCAAAGAACGCCAGGATAGCCAAAAGAATTAAGACAGCGACCAAGGCTGCCTTAACTCGTACCGATAAAACTTTGAGCTTTGATATCACTCGCCGCTCCTCAGTCTTGCCTTCCACCCGGCATGTAGCTTCTTGTCATCCACAGAGGTCATGCGGTCATATCCTAGTTCGGTGAAATAGCCGTTTGCATCTGTGTAGCCATTTCTCCTCTGTGCCGCCTCGGACATCTCGCTCAAGGGTTTGACTGTGCCGTCGTATTTCGACCCAATTACAGAGTTTCCAGCATTCAAGAATTTTTTCAGTCCCACTGTTCACCTCCCCTTATTGCGCATGCTTTCAACGAGGACCTGGGCGAGAGCGCCAGCTAGTCCGATAAAGAATGCAAACGTAGTTGCACCGCCAAGCTCCTTGGCAAAGTTCTTGAAGCCTTTTCCGCTCTTATCCTTCTCCTGAGCGCCATCCTCGTCACGGCTGTTAGTCGTCATCTTTTGCGTCCTTTGGCTGAGAACTGTCAGTCTGTAGTTGCTGAATTAAACCGAATGGTATTTTACAACAACTGAACAGTTTATAAATCCAACCGGCGTTGTTCCACACTCGCCAGATGCCAAGAGAAATTGACGAAAAGAAAGCGTTTGCATCCAGGTTGAAGCAGGCCCTTGGGCGTAGCCCCAAGAAGGTCTCGTCGGCGACGGACCTATCTATACAGTTCAACCTGCGGCATCCCCGTGAATCGATCACTGTTCAAGCGGCCCAGAAATGGCTGAATGGAACTGCTCGCCCTACGACGGACAAGATAGAGACCTTGGCAGAATGGCTGAAGGTGTCGGCACAATGGCTGCGCTATGGGATTGCAGAGGAAAAACCTCATACTGAGCGGCAAACCAAGATAGTGGCGGGACAGTCGGTCGGAGAAATTAGCGAGGATGAATATTCCTTGCTGGCAAAGTTGCGCCTTTTAAGCGAGCATCGCCGTCTTCTCATACTTGATCTCGTTGATCAACTCTCCTTGGACCAAGATATGTGGAAAGAATGAGTCAATAGATTTATAGCAGAGATATCGAGGCCTCTTATTGTGAGGCCTTTTTTTCGCATAGCATTTCCTAAAAATGCAAACCGATAAGACAGGGAAAATTAAATGGCATATCTCGTAAAACTGCAGGTTGAAAATTCAGGGGCCCTCGAGTCGTTGGACGTTGATCTTCCTTTTTCAGCAAATGGTCTACCGAAGCCGATTGTTTTCGTTGGGGAAAATGGATCAGGAAAGACTACAGCTTTGTCTTTCATAGTGGATTCAATGTTGCAGATTGCTGCCTCAAAATTTGGGGATGTATTAGCGCATAAGGGTTTAGGCGGGTTGTTCTTCCGAGTTAGATCTGCTGATGTACGTCTAGGACATCGATATTCAATAGCATATGCAAGATATCAACATGAGGCACATGTTTGCCACTACTTCGATTGGACCGGCGACTTAACCGGCGTTGATTTCCAACAGAAATTCGGAGCCATTCCCGGAGGTCCGACGAATGCATCAGGGAAAAATGTTATCGGCAACGAAGATGAGATAGCTCAACGCATGTGGCAGCGAGCATTCTTGTATTTTCCAAGTGGCCGCCGAGAATCTCCTCATTGGCTACAACGCGAGGCTATTGAGGAGGAAAGCTACTCCATTGGAGAGCATTTTGGAAATCGCTTTGGAAGAAAAATTGTTGCGGAGGAAATGTATGAGGACACTGCTCGATGGATACTGGATGGTTTAGTGGACCAAGCTGCTGGCTATCCCATAAACGGCGTGTCACTTGCAAATCAGATTTTGAGAATTATTTTAGATGACCCAACTGCGCATTTCGCTATTGCCCCTCGCAGCGTTCGACCACGAATTCAAATATACACAGGCATTGACAATGAGCGAAGAGCGAAGATCCCCTCTCTAAAACACCTGTCGGCTGGGCAAGCAATGCTTTTATCGCTGTTTGCGACGATTGCTAACTCCGGAACTCAACATGCAAATGTGGCTTTTAACGATATTGAGGGGGTAGTAGTAATCGATGAAATAGAAGTTTATCTCCATACGCAACTTCAACGAAAAGCGTTGCCGCAACTTCTCCGGTTATTCCCCAAAGTGCAGTTCATCGTCACCTCCCACAGCCCCACATTTTTAATGGGCATGAGCGACGAATACGGAAGTGAAGCATTTGAAATTCGCAGCATGCCAACTGGCGAGATAATCGACGTTGATCAGTTTAATGAAATTGGAGAAGCAGTCGATGCATTAAGAGATTCCCTGGCATTTAAGACGCATGTAAATCGAGAAGTGAAGCAGATTGAGAATGGCCCTATGTTGATTGTTGAGGGACCGAGCGACGAAAAGATCCTATCTTGGGCCTGGCGAGTAGTGTATGGAGAAGATATACCTGTACGTATCTTGTCGGCCAACTCTTGTAATCGCTTGCAATTTTTGCTGCAGGATCGTTCATTCCAAGATGGTATTAGTGAGCATCAGAAGGTCCTTGGTCTATTCGATTTCGATGATGCATTCGATAAATGGAATAGTTGCCGAGGACAAGGCTATCCAAACGAGACCGGCGATGAGACGTCAGGATGCCTGTTAAAACACGCCGACAAAAACATTTATGCCGGTCTATTGCCAGTGCCTGACCATAGACAGCAAGCTGCTAGTAAGCTTTTTGGAGGACTTTCTGCATTCTCAATGGAGCTCTATTTGCCGGATGAATTTCTTGCGGAAGGAAGTCACTTAGAGCATGTAGCGTATCCCGGCGGTTCCACCATAGCTAAATTTTCGGGGCGAAAGGTGCCCTTTGCAGAATCTCTTACGCAACACCCTGACAAAGCAGAATGCTTCAGGCCTGTCCTTGAGCTAGTTCGGCGCACGTTGTGTTGATTTTAACCAGTGCTAAAGATTTTAAATTTTTCTGAGCTCCCTTGGTATAAGAAATGTACCGAAAGTCTACTCTTTCTAACATCCCAGGGAGCCCTAATTGAACCACTCATTCAGGCGTTGGTGTGCCGTCATAGCCGTTAAGGTGCTGATCACAGTCGTCAGCATGATTTTGGAATTCTTCCGGGGCACAAACGAACAAGCTGCTTCTATCTAATCACTGCAATAGACTAGCAATACCTCTTTCATCGACCGTCCTGGTCACCATCTCGCAATTTCCTAGGCCCCTGATCATCTCCGCCAACTGGCGGTTCCTTCGTCACGCCTATTCACTTCGAAAGGATATTCAATGATTCATCGAGTTCAGCAAATGGCATATCTGGATAATCCGCCCTGGCACGGCATCGGCACCCGACTCGAACGGCATCAGTCACTTGATGTCTGGGCAAAGCAGGCTGGAATGAACTGGAAGGTGTTAGAGGCCCCGGTGCAATTTCAGGAAAAAGTGGGCGACGGCACTCCTCTCATCACGTTCCCAGAAAAGAAGGTGCTCTATCGGTCCGACTCCAAGGCCGCACTCTCGGTTGTCTCGAAGCGTTACAACGTCGTTCAGCCTCGTGAAATCCTGGAGTTCTATCGAGATCTGACTGAAGTAGCCGGCTTTGAGTTGGAGACTGCGGGTGTTCTGAAAGGTGGGCGGAAATGTTGGGCTCTGGCGAGAACCAATCAATCCGCAGTAATCCGGGGCAATGACGAAGTCCGAGGCTATCTGCTCCTAGCCACCGCATGCGACGGAACTCTGGCGACGGTGGCGAAGTTCACAAGTGTTCGAGTGGTCTGCAGCAATACGTTGGAGGTGGCTATCCAAGGTAGTGGGCACGGCGTGAAGGTGCCCCACAGCACTTCCTTCGATGCGCAAGCTGTGAAGGCGGAGCTGGGTTTTGCGCTGTCGTCCTGGGATCAGTTCATGTATCAAATGAAGCAGCTATCCGGTCGGAAGATGAGCTCGAAGGAGGCCGAGCAGTTCATTCACGGCGTCTTCGATCCGGACGGAGGCATCGAATATGAGCCGACAAACTTCAGGGCGATGAAATCGGTGTTGAACCTCTTCGAAGGGCAGGGGCGCGGTTCCGAGCTTTCTTCATCGAAGGGAACGGCATTCGGGCTATTGAACTCCGTAACCGAGTTTGTGGATCACGAGCGCCGTGCCAGGAATACCGATTTCAGGATGGATTCGGCTTGGTTTGGACCTGGAGCACAGTTGAAGGGAAAGGCGCTTGACTTGGCGCTAGGTTTGTTGGCTTAGAAGGAACTCCTCAGGCGAATGAACGGCTGAGGAGTATCTTTTATCGATAGCTAGATGTTAGGAGATCTACTTCAGGATATTCAGATCGAATCAAATAAAGAAGATCTTCGTACGCAACTCGAAGCTCCCGAATGGATTCTTTGAGAGATCTATGAACGTCTGATCGTTTGGCTGAGGGTTTGTCGACTACGTACAGCCATGGCCCTCGTCCATCGTCAGGTAAGAAATAGTAAGGGATAGACTCTGCAATAAAGTTGTCGTAAGCCTGCTCTAGCGTGTCATATCCTTCTTGAAGACGAGCATTGGAAAATGGGACAGCGACGGCCAGATCTAGTGGAAGATTCTCGAATACCAAACCGAATAGGAAAATGTCGCAATGCAGTCTCTCTGGCAACTGATTGAGAAAACTTCTCTGGCTATTGAATTTGCTGAATCCGACGATGTAATCTAATGCGGCCATATCGCCATTTTTTCGCTCAGTTTTGCTAAGAAGAGCACTGCATCTCTCTTCGTGATTTCGCTTCAATTCGTGAAGACGATCTGGCGGGTATATATGTTGGCCTTCAGGACCGTCAATTTTTGCGTGGTCGTTGGCACAGAGAAGAATCAAGTTTTCATAGCCATCATGATCTCCGTCGAACGAAAAATTGCCTCGTGGCCCATCTTTTCTCTTGGAGATGATGTGGGCCACTTCACCAATCGAATAGTTGTCGCCAAAAAGAAAAATGTTGCAGATACTGCAGCGTCCAGCTGCACGTGAAAACAATTCTTTTATAGTAGCAGAGCGCATAGCCATAAGGTTGAAAGCAAATTGACAATCGAAGCTCGGATATCGAATCCGATTAAAAATGGATAGTGCTGCTGAATTACTGCTATCCAAGTGACGGTGTCGTAACAAAATTCAGAATATTTAGTACTTCATCCGGGGTGGTATTAAACCACTCGTCTCCTGGCGCATCTTCTTTCCAACGACCCCGTGCTTTTAGTACTGCGTGAATTGCATCTTCAACTTGTGCGACACGTCTTACCTTCCAGCGACCAAGAATTTCCGGTCTCTCGAAAAAGGCAGCCCCTTTGCATTGACCGTACACCCGTGTTTCAACATCTGCTGCGGCAGTCATGCCAATTTTGATTGGAAAGAAATCGGTTGATTTCTTGAGAACAGGGAATGTAAATGCATAAATCCATCCGTTGAATTCAACGTCTACTTGCTCCTCGATTTCTTCATCTTCATCTTCCGTCGCTTCTAGAGTTACCTCCTTGTCCGACTTTAGCCGATAGAGTCCCGACTGGCCAAGCCACACAAAGGGAGACTCTCGGCCTCTTTTTGCTCTAAGCGACGTGAAGAATCGGATGGCACTCCCCACGGCATTGAGTTTTCCTTCTGCGTCCCGAGCGGGGTAGGCCAGGGCCAACTGCTCCTCGGTAAAGTATTGGGGTAAAAGCCTGCTCACGACGTTATTCAACTTGAAGGGCTCGCCTGTGGCGGCCTCAGGTTCTCCAGCGATTTCTGGAAGCAAGTGATAACGTGCAAAGCGGTAGCAGAATGAAGCATTCGGCTCGAAGGGAAACGGAAGGGGTTTCATCGTGAGAAAATGTTGGAATTGGGCGTGGAAGGAACTAAGAAGAACTGCATGCGTCATCGCAGGACGATGCCCGCTGCTTTGAGTCTGTCTAGTGGATCATTGACACCAAACTGCCATCCAGTTGGCATTTTGTTCTTGAGACCAAGTGTGACATCAAGGTAGTACCGTTCTTCGCTTGAAATCAGTGCTATCAGCAAATTCCGCTCTAGCATAGCTGCCACTTCTTCGATGAGGCTTCCTTCATGAAACATGCGCAAGGATTGATCTCGAAGAAGAGCACATGGGACAACGTGTTCTCGATGGTGAGCTCCTTTGAGCGAGGTGCCAATACGGACATAGTCATCATGGACCAATACCTCGAATATGCGTGAATGAATTCCGAGAGCTCCTTCTTCATGATGCCCGTGAATTACTTGCGCAGCTCGAAGAATCGCCCGTTTTTTCTTTTGCTCGTTTGTATAGATTTGATTCATCTGATGATGCGCTTCGTCGCAGGGGAGTTTTGAGGAATGCTGCTAACGGTAATCATTCACGAGATTCAGAACTCTTTCAGTTCATTGTCCCGCATCACGATAAAATAGCTCACAAAACATTTCGTTGCTTAAATAATAATATTTTAAAGGGGAAGTTAATGGCAAATAAAATTTCATTGCCTGGCAATTGGGTATGCGACGGCAAGGAGCTGAAGCCGAAATCAGGCGCCTCCTCATCCAACACATGGCTATTTGACGGCAAAGAGATCAAACCGAAATCGGGGGCATCGTCTTCAAATACTTGGCTTTGGGATGGAAAGGAGTTGAGACCAAAGTCGGGGAGCTCCTCTTCTAATACTTGGATAATAGACGGTAACAAAGTTAAGCCGAAAAGCGGAGCGTCATTCTCGAATACATATGAGACTGGCGCTGGATCCATATTAATCATCGCCGGACAGTTGGTGTTGAGGCTCTGGTAACTGATCTTGCAAGACGAACAAAGAATTTATTAATGGTTGACGACATCAAGAAAACACTCTGGGCCACTGCAGACAAGCTCCGTGCCAATATGGACGCAGCCGAATACAAACACCTCGTACTCGGCCTGATCTTCGTCAAATACATCTCCGACGCATTTTCTGCTAAGCAGCAAGAGCTGGCGGTTCGCTTACGGGATGAGAACGATGAATATTACTTCGGTGACGCCAGCGATGAGGACATTGCAGCAGAACTGGAGGTCCGGGACTACTACACAGCTTCCAACATCTTTTGGGTTCCTGAGTCGGCCCGATGGGAGGCTCTGCGTGCTGCAGCTAAAGCTCCTGACATTGGCAAGCGTATCGATGATGCCCTTACGCTGATTGAGGCAGAGAATGCGAAGCTCAAAGGCATTCTGGACAAGCGTTACGCCCGTGCTCAGCTGCCAGACGGAAAGCTTGGTGAGTTGGTTGATCTGATCTCGACCATCGGGTTTGGCGATGATCCCAACACGGCCCGTGATGTCCTGGGCCAGGTGTACGAATACTTCCTCGGCATGTTCGCCAATGCTGAGGGCAAGCGGGGCGGGCAATTCTACACACCAGCCAGCATCGTCAAGACGCTAGTGGCTGTGTTGTCCCCGCATGAAGGCAAGGTGTATGACCCTTGCTGCGGCTCTGGCGGCATGTTCGTCCAGTCCGAAAAGTTCATCGAAGCGCACGGTGGCAAGCTGGGGGACGTTTCGATCTACGGCCAGGAAGCCAATCCGACGACTTGGCGACTGGCAGCAATGAACTTGGCTATTCGTGGCATCGACTTCAATCTTGGTCGTGAGCCGAACGATACCTTCGTCAAGAACCAGCATCCAGATCTGCGTGCAGACTACATTCTGGCGAACCCGCCCTTCAATATCAGCGACTGGTGGCATGGCAGCTTGATGGGTGATCCTCGGTGGGTATATGGTGATCCCCCGCAAGGTAACGCTAACTACGCTTGGTTGCAGCACATGCTGTACCACCTCAAGCCTACTGGGCGAGCCGGTATCGTTCTAGCTAACGGCAGCATGAGTTCCAGCCAGAACAACGAGGGAACGATTCGTGCTGCGATGGTCGAGGCCGATGTCGTTGAAGTGATGGTGGCGTTGCCTGGTCAGCTATTCTTCAACACTCAAATCCCCGCCTGCCTCTGGTTCTTAGTCAAGCAAAAGGACAAGCGCAAGGGCGAGGTGTTGTTTATCGATGCCCGTAAGCTTGGTTCGATGATCAGCCGCGTCCAGGCGGAGTTGACCGACGAGGTGATTTCTCGGATCGAGAACACTGTCGCTGCGTGGCGTGGTGAAGGCGGCGACTACGAGGATGTGCCAGGCTATTGCCGCAGTGTCCCGCTAGCAGAGATCGCCCAACATGGTCACGTTCTCACGCCTGGCCGCTACGTCGGCGCTGAAGAAGTGGAAGACGATGACGAAGCCTTTGCCGAAAAAATGCAGAAGCTGACCGAGAAGCTTGGTGAGCAGATGGCCAAAGGGGCTGAGTTGGATCTGTTGATTCGCCAGAAGCTGGGAGGGCTGGGCTATGAGTTCTGATTGGATAAAACTTCCTCTTGAGAAATTGGCCAAGTTTAAATATGGAAAGTTTCTAGCTAAATCTCAATTGGAGAAGTCAGGGTTTGCGGTGTATAGCGGCTACGGAGTGGTCGGGTATCTTCCGTCATATCAGTTTGATGACCCCCAATTGTTAATTATTTGTCGTGGCGAAGGTGGGACCGGCGATATAAAGCTCTCGCCTCCCAAATGTTCGATCACAAATCTTGCTATTGTTATTTCTCCCGACGAACGTGTTGTGTCAAAGAAGTTTTTGTACTGGGCTCTCAAGGCTACTGACACACACAGGCTTCGAACGGGTTCTGCCCAAGCTCAAATTGTTATAGGATCGCTTGAGAAATTAGACGTTTTGATTCCCCAAGGAATAGCCAAGCAGAATCAAATTGTAAGTATCTTAGACGCGCTCGATTCACGCATCACCCTCCTACGAGAAACCAACCAGACCCTCGAATCCATTGCCCAAGCTCTGTTTAAGTCCTGGTTTGTAGACTTCGATCCAGTCCGTGCCAAATCGGAAGGCCGGACGCCGGGAGGAATGGACGAGGCTACGGCTACGCTGTTCCCTGACGGTTTTGAAATGTCGGAGCTCGGGGAGATTCCGAGGGGGTGGAGTCTTATATCATTTAGAGAGTCAATCGAGATTATTGGCGGAGGAACACCCAAGACCTCTGTTTCCGAATATTGGGGAGGGGAAATTCCTTGGTTTTCGGTAGTGGATGCTCCCAGGTTAAGTGACGTCTTTGTAATCGATACGGAGAAGCACATTACTGATTTGGGCCTAAACAAGTCGTCCACAAAATTGCTTCCTGTGGGGACAACCATAATTTCGGCTCGTGGGACGGTTGGACGTGTAGCTCTAACCGGTCGATCGATGGCGATGAATCAGTCGTGCTATGGACTGCGTGGCAAATTCGATGACCAGTTCTTTACCTACTTCTCTACTAGGCGACTAGTGGCGCAATTGAAGCAGCGAGCACATGGATCGGTATTCGACACTATTACTCAAGAGACCTTTTCAGGTGTGAAGTTATGTTTTCCCGTAGCAGAGGTCGTATTTGAATTTGATAAGTTGCTGAATCCGCTAATGATGCGGATCCGCCAGAACCTAGAGCAAAGCGACACTTTGACAAAGCTCCGTGATTCTTTGCTCCCTCGCCTAATCTCCGGCCAACTACGTCTCCCAGATGCCGAAGCTGAAATTGAAGCACTAACTGCCTGAGGCTCTATGACCGAAGATCAACTCGAACAGGAAACCTTGGGCTGGCTCAATGAGGTAGGCTATTCCATATTGAATGGCCCAGACATCGCATACGACGGACCAGATCCCGAGCGCTCCGATTACCGTCAGATACTCCTACTGGCTCGCCTAAAAACAGCAATCGATCGGTTAAATCCGACGATTCCAGCCAGTGCCAGAGAAGACGCATTGAAGCAGGTCCAGGATCTTGGAATTCCAGTTCTACTGACAGCTAACCGGCATTTCCATAAGCTGTTGGTCAATGGCGTATCGGTGCAATATCAGAAGGAAGGCGAGACGAGAGGTGACTTCGTCCGCCTAGTTGACTGGCAAGTTCCCGAGAACAATGATTGGGTCGCTGTCAACCAATTCACGATAAAGGGACCACGGCATACCCGTCGTCCTGATGTCATCCTGTTCGCAAATGGTCTTCCGCTAGTACTGATCGAGCTCAAAAATCCGGCAGATCAGCATGCAGACATCTGGAAAGCCTATGAGCAGATCCAAACCTACAAGGAGCAGATCTCCGACGTATTCCAGTACAACGAGATCCTGGTTATCTCGGATGGGACAGAGGCACTGCTCGGCTCGCTGTCTGCCGATGCTGAACGCTTCATGGCGTGGCGTACCATCGATGGTCAGGCGCTGGATCCATTGGGCCCTTTCCAGGAGCTCCAGACCTTGGTCCGGGGTTTGCTGGCCCCAGCATACCTGTTGGATTATCTTCGCTACTTCGTCTTGTTCGAGGACGATGGCCGTCTGGTAAAGAAGATTGCCGGATATCACCAATTCCATGCGGTACGGGCAGCCATAGAACAGGTGGTGCTAGCCTCTCGCCCAGGCGGGACGCATCGAGGCGGTGTTGTCTGGCATACCCAGGGCAGCGGTAAGAGCATCACCATGACTTGCTTTGCCGCTCGGGTCATGCAAGAAGCAGCGATGGAGAATCCTACCGTTGTTGTCATCACAGACCGTAATGATCTAGACGGTCAGTTGTACGGCGTTTTCAGCCTGTCTCAAGACTTGCTACGGGAACAGCCCGTGCAAGCCGAATCTCGTCAAGATCTTCGTGCCAAGCTGTCCAATCGACCTTCTGGAGGCATCGTCTTTGCCACGATCCAGAAGTTCATGCTGGGCGAGGATGAGGATACCTTCCCCACACTTTCAGACCGTAGCAACATCGTTGTCATCGCCGACGAAGCACATCGAACTCAGTACGGGTTTGAAGCGAAGCTAAAGGGTAAGCCAGGAGAAGAGCGATATCAGTCCGGCTATGCGCAGCACTTACGGGATGCTCTCCCCAATGCGACCTTCGTGGCCTTCACAGGTACGCCAGTCAGCAGCGAAGACCGGGATACCCGAGCGGTCTTCGGCGATTATATCCACGTCTATGACATGCAGCAGGCCCAGGAAGATGGTGCCACGGTGGCGATTTATTACGAATCCCGTCTCGCTAAGCTGCGCCTGAAGGAAGAGGAGCTGCCAAAGATCGACGCTGATGTCGATGAGCTGGCTGAAGACGAAGAGGATAGCGCACAGGCCAAGCTGAAGAGTCGCTGGGCAGCGCTCGAGAGAGTCGTTGGAGCAGAGCCGCGTGTCGCTCAAGTGGCTGCCGATCTGGTGGAGCATTTCAAGGAGCGTAACAAGGCTATGCCTGGAAAGGCGATGGTCGTTGCGATGAGCCGAGACATCTGCGTGCATCTCTATAACGAGATCATCAAGCTGCGTCCCGAATGGCACGATGAAGATCCTGAAAAGGGGGCCATCAAAATCGTGATGACAGGCTCGGCGAGTGACAAGGCTTTGCTGCGCCCACATATCTACGACGGTAAGACAAAGAAGCGTTTAGAGAAGCGATTCAAGGACCCGAAGGACGAACTCAAGCTAGTCATCGTTCGGGATATGTGGCTGACCGGGTTTGACGCGCCTTGCGTGCATACCTTGTACGTGGATAAGCCAATGAGGGGCCACAACCTGATGCAGGCGATTGCTCGAGTAAATCGAGTTTTCAAGGACAAGCAAGGCGGACTGGTGGTGGACTATATCGGGATCGGCAATGAGCTCAAGGCTGCGATGAAGGAGTACACCGGCAGTAAGGGAAGAGGCCAGATCAAGGTCGATGCTAATGAAGCCTACAGTGTCCTGGAAGAGAAGCTGGATATCCTGCGAGGCATGCTGCATGGTTTTGATTACAGCCACTTCCTGACTGGAGGGCACAGAGTGCTGGCCGGGGCAGCCAATCATGTGCTCGGGCTGAAGGATGGCAAGAAGCGCTTTGCTGACGCTGCGGTAGCCATGAGCAAGGCCTTCACATTGTGCTGCACTCTCGACGAGGCCAAGGCCGTGCGAGAGGAAGTTGCCTTCATGCAGGGTATCAAGGTTCTGCTGACTAAGCGGGATATCACTGCACAGCGCAAGACCGACGAGCAGCGAGACTTGGCAATCAGGCAGATCATCAGTTCTGCGGTCGTATCAGACAGCGTGGTTGATATCTTTGATGCCGTTGGCCTCGAGAAGCCCAATATCGGGTTGTTGGACGACGAGTTCCTCGCCCAGGTGAAGAGCCTGCCGGAACGCAATTTAGCAGTGGAACTGTTGGAGCGACTGCTGCAGGGAGAGATCAAAAGCCGTTTCAGTAGCAACATTGTCCAAGAGAAGAAGTTTAGCGATCTGCTCACTGGGGTCATTCAGCGCTATCAGAATCGTGCGATCGAAACAGCGCAGGTGATGGAGGAGCTGATCGAGATGGCAAAGAAGTTCAGGGAGGCTGCAGGGCGAGGTGAGAGTCTCGGCCTGAATGATGATGAACTCAAGTTCTATGATGCCTTGGCCAATAACGAATCTGCGGTTCGAGAACTAAACGACGATATCCTGAAGAAGATCGCTCACGAGCTGACTGAAAATCTGCGGCGAAGCCTGAAGGTCGATTGGGCCGAACGGGAGAGCGTGCGTGCCAGCTTGAGATTGATGGTTAGGCGGATTCTACGGAAGTACAAGTATCCCCCAGATCAGCAGGAAGGCGCTGTGGAGCTGGTCCTGCAGCAGGTTCAGGCATTAGGCGAAGACTGGGCCTTAGCAGCTTGATGTTAGCTTCGTTGGTGTAGGGGATGGCCTGAAATGTGTAGCCCAGTGTAGGGTTCAGTGTAGGTCGGGGTCTCATCTTTTTCCTGAAGAATAAGGAGATTCAGAAGATCAGTGTAGGCTGTGTAGATTTTTCGGGAAACTACTACAAATATTGTCACTGGGTACAGCCGTCAGGTTCTATGTCTTGGGGTATCTAAAATTCCCTCTTATTTTGAAAATATCCTACACAGCCTACACTCAAGCTCTGCTTCTCTAGTATCTGCAGGAAGAGAAGTGGTGTAGGTCAGATGATTTCTTCTACACTTCCCCTACACTGCCATACACCACTCCTATATATTTTTGCGTTCCCGACTACTGAGTCAGACGACGACATCAGCCTTTCTTTGTGGGCACCCTGACCCCCAAAACTCTCCAGAAAGACGGATGGATGTACGCGCTGGAACTGGGCTTAATTGATCCGATACTTGGCCCCTCATTTAGATGATATGACCAAAATGTTGTGGTGGTACTATCAGGCTTGAGGCCCACTAGGCCGGTCTCGTATAGCACCGAAAAAAGCTTTATTAAGACTGCGTGCAAAGTACCTTTTCCATTGAGAAAATAGTCGTTTGCGGCGGCTTGGATTGGGTCACTTTCATCGAGATCGCAGAGAATAGAGTAGTAAAATTCTTCTACGGTACTTTGAGAAAGTGCACCGAGCTTAAAAGAGTGCGGCTGCCCCTCAAGAATTTTTGCATATGCGCCCAGATTAGGAAACGTACCTCCCCATTCTTCTTGCAATGCGATCAGACGCTTTCTCGAATACTCTCCCTCTGCTTCTGAGATGATATGCGTCGTTACCAAATTCCTTTCTTCGGCACGTTCTAAGCAACCGTTGACAAATATGATCGCGTCTCGTGGGCGGTAGAAAGTGCGGGCTAATAGGTAGTCGACAAAAGCAGTCTTCTCGATTTGCTTCGGGAATACGTCTAGTAGCTTCACCGCTCGTGTTGTGTAACGCTTTCTAACCAATTTCTCGATTCGCTTGTCTAAAAGCTCCCAGATTTGGTCTCGAGTCCACCGTAGCTTTAAATATAACGAAGAATACTTCTCCTCCTGAAAACCAGAGTTCTTAGTCGCATTTATTATGCGGTTTAAAAGATCAAGTCTAAGGGCGATAACAATCTTTACCGACTTGATTTTTTGAAAGGAGCGCACTGTTTCAATGAGGGCACGTATCAAGCTATACCTGAGCTCATCCTCCACCCATTGTTCATCCAGGCCATCGATAGTTATAAAATATTTTTGCTGTGGATCGTTAAATATATCCTCTGACAGAAGTCGAATAACATCGGCCAATTGTTTAATTTGGATATCGTTAACTACTTTGCGACCACGCTGGATAACCTCGTGTTTTTGCTCTTCGGTTAGCTTTTGCCCTCCAGATGCATCTAGATGAATGCCAGCCATCGATCCGCCAATTGATGCCTTCAAATCAGATTCGACCTTGGTCGTTAGCTCTTTAACGCGATATTCGGTTTCGTCCCAAAATTTTTCACCCCAATCACTTAGATATTTAATCGCGTCTTCTTTGGACTTGTCTTTCTTCGACTCGAAGAGCTTGGATAGAAAGGACCGCTTCTGCTCTTCACTATTAATCTTGTATTTGTATTTGAGTAGCTCAACAGTCAATACGTGCTTCCACAGCAATTGGTAGAAGAGATCTAAATTTACGCCAGCAGCTGAAAAGAATTTCAGGATATCGGAATTTGATATATAGCTAAGAGAGAGGTTTTGGGGCGGCAATTCTATTACATTGTCCTCTACCTCACGTAGCCTGCGTATTAAAGCGCTTTTCCCGGATCCGGTTCTTCCAACAATGATCCGTTTGGGGTCTAATGAGTCTCGGAGGGTATCAAGGTCCCCTGTGGCTACAAAGCAGCTAGACAGATACTGATCGTCAGATTCCGCGTCAGCTGTTCCCACTGTGTCGTTTCTTTTGAATCGAAAGGCGATAGCCGCATCTCCGCTACTCATTTATCCCCCTTATGGCTATTGTTGTTAGATACTTAAGAATAGCATAGCTGTTACGTTCACTTGGATCTGGACGCTTTTGACTACTATCAGCAATTGGCCCTTGAGTGAGGTGAGCTTTCTTCTTGGGGCATGGGGACGCATGCCGCCTTTACGAAGCTGGATTCCCAATATCATTCTGCTTAATGGAACTGGCTTAATAGTCGTCCAAGCATGTGGCAATGACGAACAGCCACTGATAAATTGGCTAAACTTGGCAATAGTTGCTTATGATCATCGCTTTAGCGGCGACAGAACACCGAACACACTGTTCGTCTGAATCTTGCAACAAGGGATTGATTTCTTTGCAGCTAAAAAGTAGGCTACGAAACGAGAACGACGAACGGCCTTGAAAAGATAAGGCGTTTCGTCGCAAGCACATTCCCAACGATACCTGTGACCCGTATTTCACCATATACGGATAGGCGGATTCAGTAGGAATGGCGAAGTGTATTGTGGGATCAATACGCCCGAAGGACATTTGTCCATCGCCATTTCGAAGATAACTCTCTAGGTGATCGAGCTTGCCTTTTTAGGCAGCGATTCGTTCATTTCTCTAGGAGTTGTAATGCAGCCATATGCACATTTCGAGCATGCCCGCTCGTGGCAAATCGCTATTTCCCAATATCAATCTATCGTTGATCAGCCGGCAGTCTATATGATTTGCTGCGATCAGCCGTTTGGACGCTTGAAAGGTCAGAGTGATGTTCTGTACATTGGTGCAACCGGTAGGTTGGGCGGGGATTCCTTGAATTGTAGGTTGCGTGGTTACCGCTACCCAAGCTCCGATCATGCGCGTGAAATTAAGCGCAAAACAGAACTCCTGATCAGTGAAGGCATTGTTCTCACGCTCAAATGGACGAGCGTGCCTGAAAAACATGACGCGTTGAATATTGAGTCTGAGACGCTGCTGCACTACCTGCAATATCATTTCGAGCTGCCGCCGTTTAATGGGCGGCGGTAAGGCCATTAGGCGATCGACGTAATTTGAGAGCTGGCGAGGAGGATGCTTAAGGACTCGTCTTCGCCAGTCCATTTTCTGATTCTCAATGGGTCATGTTTTGCCGCTCAGTCGTGTACCACCGAAAACCTGTGTTTGCCCGCCTTTTGACATAACCCAGAGAAGCCAACCTGCCGCCCAAGGTGCTGGAAGAAAGATTCTGATAGCCATTCTCAGTTGCCCAGGTGCGATATCGCTCGTACACATCACTGCTTCTGACCCCTTCCTTGAAGTTAAAGAACACCGTCTCATCCGCAATATCTAAGAGAAACTGTCGGACCGGATCCGAGTCCAGTCTATAGGACTCGATTGCCTTTTGAGAGCTTGGTGGCGGTTCAAAATATCCACGACGTAGAAGGTTTTGAAGCCCTGCAACAGCCCAGTTCAAAATGCCAGGTAGCTCGGCCATCAGCTTTTCTTCTCGATGTATATCCCTCTCGTTCTCTGTGAATTGACGGTTGAACTGGAGAATGATGGCACGCCGTGCAAATCCATCAGAATGGTCCAGAAGTCTCGGTAGGCTATTCGTTGCACCAATCAATCGAGCATATGGCCTGAACGAAAAGGACGGTTCAAACTTGCGCTCAGCCTCAATTTCGTCCCCAGCAGTGATCTGCTTAAGGTAGCCATCGGAGATCGTTGCTTGAGCGCTCATTTCCGAACTGATGTTCACCAGCTTACCGAAAAGCTCAGCTCTGACGAACTTATCCTGTAGGCGTTCGATGGCAGCATTACTGATATTCGCAGACCCAACAAGAGCCTGCAGCACTGAAAGAACAAGCGACTTGCCATTGCCCCCGGCGCCGACAAGCCATAAGAACTTGTGCATCGTCGTGTCTGGGATCAGACAGTAGCCACTATACTCCTGTAGCAGCGTGATCTTGCTCTTCTTGTCGTCATCTGGTGCAAAGATTTCGTCTAGAGTTTGCAGCCACAGGGCGCATTCGGCCTTCGGGGAAAAATCGATCCGCAGCGCGTTAGTTAATTTGTGGTCTGGACTGTGCGGAAGCAGTTCTCCCGAGGTCGGATCTAGCGTTCCATTCTTCAAGCAGATCAAGTTCGACTTTCTCTCGAACATGGTGGAATCGGCGGCGTGGTTTGTCCGCAGCAGCTCAAAGATAGCGTTTATCTTCTGTGGCGTGGCTTCGTCCCCCAAGAAATCAAGGATTGGCTTTTTCACTTCCAGCTCTTGTTTGAGAATTTTCCAGTAACCATCAGTGTATGAAAGCATCTTGCCGTCGAAGCAGGCAAGGCGACCTCCGAAGAGTTTCTGTCCCAGCTCTTTTGCCATCTGCATGGGAGATGGGTCTTGCTTCCTGCCCGATAAGCGTGGACTTGCGGGAACTGACGCTCCTTTATCTTCCAGAGCGTCTTCGCTGGGAGTCATCCAGGGGTTGTCTATCCATAGATCATGGCCTAGGTCCGCAAGCGTTTGGGCTGTCCACCCATCACGCAGGGCATCGGCAAGATCGTAGCCTTTGGGGAGCTCACTTCCAGGCTTTGTCAGAAGCTTCAGATCCATGATGGCCGCTACTTGAGCTCCGACTGCTGAAAGCAAGTCGTTGAGAGACTTCGCATAAGCGATGCCAGCTTCATCGTTGTCCGGAGCGATATAAACGGTGCGCCCTGCAAAAGGCATCAAATCGGTCTTTTCAGGCGACTTTGCTCCGTTCAAGGTGGTGACTGCCACGAAGTCGGGAAAAAGGCGCTGAGCGGCATCTGCTGCCTTCTCTCCCTCTGTGAAAAGGACGGGTGCTACAGGGTTTGCTGCTAGCCGGTCTAATCCATATGCAGGGCGAGGCTCTGGCGGTGCTTTCAAGTGCCAGGAGGCGTGTCCATTCTTATCCTTGCAGTATGTCTGGGGGAGATATGTCTTTCCCGCTGCGGTATCAAAGCGATTCTGGAAGAACAAGACCTCACCGGCTGCATTACGATAGGCCCAAGTAGCGGTCGGCTTCCCAAGACGTGTACCCAAGTAAATGGGCCGTCGTGTAAGTGCGTCCTCAGGTACTGGCATGACGGCAGTGAATTGAGGCTGCTCTATACGTTTTTTGAAATCGCCCTTCGCTACCCGAGCAGCTGCGATGGATTCGGATCCCGATGCTATGTGCTGCAGAATAAGGCGAGCTGCTTCCGTCTGAGTGATGCCCCCCTCCACGTACGCAACTAGGCTGATCAGGTCGGAGCCGCTCTCATGATCTTCTCCAGCGAATTCTTTCCAAACGCCAGTTTCTGTATTGATCATGAACGATCCAAAGCTAGTATCTTTTCTGGTTGGATTCAAGGCGGTGTATTGCTTTCCCCGAATTTCGCCGTCCGGAAGCCACCGATCAAAGATATCGTCCTGACATTCGAAGGCAAGCTCGTTGGTGAAGTCAAAATTAACTCCTCCTTCCATCGATGCGTCGAGGGTCAAAAGCTCCTTTGCACGGATTACGGGGTTTGTTTCTGCCGGTAGGAGATGTGCTTGTGACGGTGCTGCTGCGGGCGTTTTTTCGCCTTCTAATAATTGATTAAAATATGTCATATATAGTTTTTATTGTTATGTACTCCGTCCGAGATTCGTCGTTTCGGGCGGATTTTTTTCGCCGATCTTCACCATAAAGAAACGGCAAGCAGGGCATTTCTCTGTGCTTACTGCTCGAAACGAGGACGAAGCCTCGATACATCGAATCCGCTGGCCTTGGCGACGATCTCTGCCTTATCCAGGTTTGGGATGTGATTGTTGCGGATCCACTTGCCGACTGTGCTTTTGGATACTCCAAGCTTGCGGCTGACCATGGTTGTTCCACCCATGTTGTGTATAGCTTTTGCTGTATCTCCTCTCATTTTTATATTCCTTTTTTGTTATAAATGGGTGTTTTCTGGCTTACCCTATCAGTATGTTAACTCCGGTTTTGAAGTGCGATCGGAAAACTAAAAAAATTTTCGTGGATGCGATCGCAGTGGTGTAGGCGAGCCGCTCCGAAAAGCTTCTCCCAACAAAATGTCAGGATCTGCGATGGCAGATCTGCGGAAGTTTTCGCAATTATCTTCCCTATCTTCCCGACGGTCGCACTCCTGGCTCACAGCTTATGGTGTATGGCGAACTGTATGTGTGAAATTTCAGATGCGACGTTCTGACCGTAAGGGGGAGGCTAGACGGTTTTGCGCAGACATCTTCCCTATCCTCCCTGCGGCCAGTTGGCAGGGTCTAACGAACTGCCCGAGTCGATCCGACAGCTCCCCACTTTTGAGGGTGGGGAGACTGACTGGGATTACATCAACTGAGCTGGCTGGCGATGTGTCCCTGGTAGGCTTGCGATATTGTTCGGGAAGTACGGTCGCCCGGCCTCACTGGGGCTGACCATCCAGACGGTTGAGCCAACCTTCCTAGAGTGGAAGCCCAGGCGACTTAGCTCCCGGCCAAACGAAATCGAGTTTCCTGCTGAGAAGTGGTGCGATCTACACCAACTGCTGTACGCTGAGAACAGCTCCTGAGCCTTGATACCGCTGAGACCCTGCGACGGCACAAGGCATTCTTCGGCAAAGCCCCTGGCTGGCGATAGCTCGGTACGATATGCTCGGACCTCTTGGACAGATGAGGACGGAACGGAAAACCTGCCCAAGGCCCGCAGGGCCCGTGCACCAGCCACCGCCCAGGAGATAATGCCCGGCGTCTCCTGCTTCAGCTTATCAAGTAGCTTCGGATCCCGTTCGCTTGGAGAAAACTGACGATTGAAGGTCAGTACTATTATGCGACGGAAGTATCCTTCAGTTGTGTCTGCGCTATGCGGCATACTATTGGTTGCCGTCATGAGCTTGACATAAGGCTTGAACTTAGAGGACGGCTTGTATTTTGCCGACGCTTCGATGGAATCGCCGCCCACGATCGCTTTGAATTCTCCATCCGCCACATGGCGCAGCTTCGGCAAGTCCGGGGATTGGTTTAACAGCTTCTTCTCCAAGGTTGCACGGACGTCAGGGTGATTCAGCCTGTGGAGCATGGCGCTGGTGGTATTTGCCTCACCGACGATGTGGCGTGCGATGTCCATTAGGACAGATTTGCCGTTGGATCCTTCGCCCTTCAGTATGAGCATGCACTGCTGGCTAATGTCTGCGGTTAGTATGTAGCCCATCCACTGCTGGATGAACTGACGCTTCTCCACCACATCGACATCACCAGACCAAATGCTATCCAGGAAGGCCATGAAGTTCGGGCATTGGCTACCCGACACATAACTGTGAGGAATGCGATTGAACAGACTGTGGGCGATGTTGTGTTCGCCCAGTCGTCCGGTGGTTACGTCCAATGTCCCGTTGACGAAGCAGATGTGATTAGGGCTAGGCTGCGCTTCAGCATCTGTAAGTTCGATGGCCAGGATCATCTTGCGGATAGCATCAGCCCTCGTGATAGTGGCCTCAGCACGCAGGTGCTTGATGATCAGATTCTGGATCTTCCTGGTATCAATAGGCTGGTATGCACCCTCGTGAGGGGCATACATCTTATCTCCAGGTGCGACAAGTAAGCCGCTACCAAACTCGCTGGCAACGACCGATCGAGCGAGGATGACGTCGCCGATATTCTTGTGTTCGCAGTTCCACTGCAGAAGATCTTCTGGTGATTCTGCAATGCTGCCACGCGGCAGCGGACAACCGCCCGATGGGCAAGTGGTCGCGCCGTTCTCTCGGATTTCCTCGCACGAAGGGGGGCGAGTAGTATCTGCAGCGGCAATGGCCGAGCCGAGCGTCGTCAAGCCCTTCGATGTCGTGAAATCTTGGATCGCCGCATACCTGCCTAGCTGTTTGGCCGCAGCGGCAACGAGTCCGTTGTTGGAGCACGCCGCTTCACCTGAGCAGCAAGTGCGCAGGGTTCTGCACTTCAGCAGCTGAAGCTGTATCAGGCTGTGATGATGAGTTGGCGCCTGAGGGGCGCTGGCATCCTCCATCGTCTGTAGCTCCGTATTACGGTCGAGTGCATGTGTGGTCGCATCGGTCGCTGCGCTGACTAGGTTGGTTTTCTTATTACGTTTCATTTGCTTGGTCGCCTGGTTTCTTTTGGATCCCGCATGGGACTTGGTCTGTCTGGGCGAGCTGGGGCACAGCCATTCGATATTTTCGAACGGCCGGCAACAGATCGGGTGGATGGCTCAGTTGGCTCGTGTCGTACGCGTGCCTTCAGCCCATGCGAGGACCTCCGACAAAATCCATTGAGATTTCGTCGTGTTCAGGGTGACTGGCTGTGGGAATGTCGTGTCATTTGCCATGATTCGCCACAGGGTCGTGCGAGAGACGTTCAGTATGGACAGGATTTGCTTCCGAACAATAAGTCTGTGCGGCAGGTCGAAACGGTCAGGATTGGAGGGGGCGTCGGTAGATACGGTTACAGAATGGTTCATAGCGTCGAATCTGTCTAATAGGGTAGCAATCTCGACCGGACTACTTCGCAGCGTATGGGCGTGACGAAGCCATCTCGGTTGAGCTCTCAAGTCAAAGCACAAATTTGATGACCTGGCTACGCGACGCTTGTCAGGCCGATGCCATGAGACAAGATGCGAACCAACTCTGAACTGGGTGGGGTGCTGCCGGCTCGAGCAACCAGTTAATGCTTTTATCGAGCCTCGGCCTCGTGCTTTATTGGAGGCAAAGGAACTGACCGTATCAATGAGGGACGGTACAGATGCAGCTTTCAGTCATCGGGCCTGGGTATCCCTCTGTAGGAAGGATATTACGACATTCGGCGGCTGCGTTTCAATGGGGTAGGCCATGCGACGATGTTTCATGTTGTTTCATGTGGTCGAAGGCAGGGGGAGGCGGGCTTGGCGGTGTAGACGGCTCTGGAATGCTACCCAGGATGCTACCCAGAAAGCAAAAGGGGCTAGCGAAAAAGCGCTAACCCCTTGATTTCACTGGTGCTGATGGGCGGAATCGAACCGTCGACCTACTGATTACGAATCAGTTGCTCTACCAACTGAGCTACATCAGCTGAAGGAGCGCGATTATAACCTTTTCTTTTCTCTTCTTCTAGTGCAAGAGTTGTTGGAACCTTGGCAAGGTTGATCCCTCCTTTTCAGCTAGCTTCTTCCCGGTAATGTGACTCGGCTAACGCTCCGCTTTCTTGCAGCGCTCAAGCGTTTCAGGGGCAGGCCCAAGCCTTCCCCCCTCGCATTTACGGAGAGCCATAGTTAGTCTATATCTATCGGAGTTTTAGAATCAATAGCAATATATGGGGTCATTTTATTCAGATCCGTTTTGTCGCAATCGTCTAACCGGGCGCTTAGTTCTGTTGAAAGGCGGGATTGAATGAGGAATCAGTTGGTCTCTGCTTCTAGAACAATGCTGATGATCTGTTCGCCCCTAAATCGCTTCTTCATTGAGATCTCCTCTGCATTGGCGAAAAGAACTCACTGATCCCAATACGAAAAAATTTGCCTCAAATCACAAGCGCTTCGAGGTGATGAGGATTGTTGCTCATTACGTTGTGAACATTTTGAGCGTCGCCTTGTCGAACGGGCCGACAAATCCTGTTGGGTTACCACGCTGCCCAGGTGACAAGCGAGAATGACTGATGGGCGAATCATCCAAAACTGAACATAAGCAAGGATAATTATCGATGGGTGCGCCTGATAGCGTCAGTTCGCAGACCAATGCCGTAGAAAACTCCTGCAAGGAACTTCACTGCGATTGCAATTTGATGTGGTCGATGATCCAGCAGATGAGTACTAAACGGCTGTGCCGACTTCACGGTAGTAATGAGGGCTCTATTATTCCTGTGTACAGTGACCGTGCCAGACGCATTTCTGCAACCTATGCCCGGTTTTATCTTGAGACCGAAGATTATGGTGATCCGGCCAAGAAAGGTCGTTTTTATTGGATGGCATTGGGCGCGTTCGCCAGCAAAACCGTGGCCTGTTCTCTGGATGACCTTCGGGTACCCATTATCGATCCGGTATTCAAAGGACTCGCTAAAGGCAATTTATGGTTGTTTTACGACATCAGTGGCTGGCATTGGTATTACACCCGATTTCGCAGCAGCTTTGATGTATGCGTCAGCTGCCGCGATGCGTCGGCCTATATCAAGCCGGTAAAGGATCAGGTCGCCAACTACCCGTGGAAGGATGAGGCGCTACCGAAGATCAAGAACATGCATGAACATGGCTATATCGTCGAGGGCTTCAATTTGGTCAAGCAAATTGAAGCGATGAGAGAAGGTGCTCGGCAGGAAGAACTGAAATTCTCTCATTTGATCGCGATTGCAAACCATGAACAAAACGTCATCTTGCAACAATTGATCTACAACGATCCGTCCTTTTCCGTTTGGGTAAAGAGGCAGCGTTGGCCTATCGTGAACCTGGTTTCGCCAGAACTGCAGTTGGCCTTTACAAGTGCGTGTGATACCAAGGATGCTCGATTGAAGTCGATTGCTCCCGATGGGACGAAGCTGGAAAACTTCAAAAGTCGTATGAGCTGGATCACTGACGCTGCGCGCACCTTTCATGATCTGATGCAGACACAAACGGCATATATGGAAGGACAAATTGCTGCAATGGCAGGCTGGGTCGGCGTGGACCAAGCCGAAAATCTGGCGAGCGACGTTGTCGCCATCCCGTTCCCTTGACATCTGAAGCGATGATTGTGCAAACCTCGTCATTAAAAGCAATTGCGATAGCTCTTGCACAAACAGTGCTGTTGAGCGTCTTGATGTCATGCTCAAAGTCCGAACCTATGAAATCGCCTGAAATGAATGAATCTCTCGAACTCAAGGTCAATGAATCAGGTAGTGAATTCCTCAAGCGCCATGGCGATCGTTTCGCGCTTGTGGAGCGCCCACCTGGCGTCAAGTTCTACACTGCGAAATGGCCGACGGAGGCGCCCGGGAACGTCGTTTTCAAGCAAGGAAACCATTCTTTCAGCGTTCGCTCGGTCTTGAGCGTCACTGGCAACGACGATCCCAATTTTTCGTCAGAGAATATCTTGCAGTGGCACGTCAACGGCGGTATCAGTGATGCCGATCTGATCGGGCATGACGACGCACGCAAGACCTTTTTTTCGCTTTTGCAGACCATTCGACGCGCTGGATGGAAGCGCTATTACATGTTGGGTGAGCCCCGTCTGACCAAAAGCGACGCGATACGCTATGCCCGCACGCAGTTGCCTGTATATGGTCTGGATCCGGACTATGAGCCCACCAGGGAAGAGTGGATGTCTCTTTCCAATCGTTCTCAGTGGTTGTTTTATGCTGATCACGCTTATCTCTCTGTTGCACTTTCGCGTGATCCCGGTCGCATGGATATTGACCGAGAAGGGGCGTACTTTGTGGAGTTCTCCTTGGTTGGCGAAAATGAACAATTCAGGAAGATCGTCGGACCAAAAAGAAGGGCAACCTGGCAGGCATCTTTGCCAGAAGAACTCAGTCTTCTGAAAGCGGAACGAGAAAAAACTGAACATGCGCTAAAGGCCCAAGGGATCAACATCGATGAGGCGTATGTCGATCCACCGACGCCGCGCTTTTAATGCCAATCCAGGTGTTTGATTCGGCTGCGATTGATTGAACAGGAAATGAAAAGCCCGCTAAACGCGGGCTTTTTATCGGAATCTTGATTGGCGTAATGTTCGCACACGTTGCCTGTCCGACCCTCGGAACATTTCCCGAGGGTCGGCCCCGACGGGCAGTACAGGGCGAACACCGCTGCTTTCGGCCCGCGAATCGCAAATCGCAAACCACAGGGCGCAACGCCCCTCAGCCATCAATCTTCTTGTCCTCTTCCTTGGCCTCTTCCATGGCGTCCGGCTCCAGCTCTTCGGCCGAGCGGTTGCAATAGATGAAGTATCCCCAGGCCGCCAGCAATACGCCCGTACCCACCAGCAGCGCCGCTGCATAGATCATGTCAGCCGCTTCTTCATGCGCCGCGCGGAATGTCATCACCAGCCCCTCGATGGCCAGCGCCACGATCACCACCACAAAAAAACGTGACAGGAAGCGGCGTACCCGCGTTGGGGCGCTGATGTTGGCGTCGCGCACCACCTCTTCCTCGGTGATGGTCTCGGCGATCTGGAAAGCCACCACCGCCGCCGCCAAAATGCCGATGGCCTCAATCAGCGCCTGCGCCTGCGGCAGGCCCAGGCCCTCTGTCACCGCCTCAAATCCCATGCTCGCGGCAATGGCAATGAGCGCCAGCGCGCCCAGCGCAAACAACACCGCGATCACCGCATGCACCACGCCAAATACCGCCGTGATCTGTTTCATTGATTCCTCCCGTCTGGTTTTTGATGAGCGGTTGGACTGATGAGGCGTACAAAGGTTGTCGCAATGACGCGATCTTGAATGTTGCTTTGTGGAATCGATGAGGCGCCATCGCCGTACGGCGGGCATTGCAGGCCTGCTGATGAGCCCGTCTTCCATCATTCTTACAGTGTTTTCAGACGAGGCGGGATGGCGGGCCCGGGCAGGTCGGCGCAAGATCGAATCACCCGCAGTGAACGTATCCTTTACCTGCCCGCAGAGCATCGCGCCGCGGGCGCAACCGGACAGGAGGCCATCATGCCGCAGACCGCATGGAGCAACAAACGTGAACGCCAGTACGAACACATCAAGACCAGCGCCGTCAAACGCGGCACGAGCACCCGGCGTGCCGAGGAGATCGCCGCCCGGACCGTCAACAAGGAGCGCGCCCAGCACGGCGAATCCAAAACAGCCAGCAAGACGTCCACGCAAGACATGGCGCCCTCGCGCCGAGGCGGCCTGCGGTCGCATTCCGGCGCAGGCGGCCGGACCTTCAAGCAGCTCTATGCAGAAGCGAGTGAACGCGGGATCAAGGGCCGTTCGTCAATGAACAAAGCTGCCCTGGAAAAGGCCCTGTCCCGCTGAATGGCACCACGGAGCAAAAAACTAAGAAACCAGTCCGTGGTCCTGCATCCATAAACTAAGTAAACCGGCGGTAGCCGTAAATAATTAAAACAATATGCGAAATTGGCGCGGCCGGCTTTGCGTAGTACGCACGATATACAATTCCTTCAAACGACAGCGCCCCCGATAAATCGGGGGCGCTGCATTCTTTACCTTCCCTGAAAACCAGCTCGCAAGCCAGCCAGCAGGGCAGGGCGACCGATCTTACTTGGTCACCGCCAGCACGGTACGCTGTCCACCCTTGTAGGTGTAAAGGGTCAGCGAACCATCCTTGATATCGCCCTTGGCATCAAAGGCGATCACACCGGTCACGCCCTTGTGGCTGATCTTGGCCAGTTCGGGCAGGTACTTCTTGGGATCGGCCGAGCCGGCCTTGGCCATGGCGTCCGCCACGGTCATGGTGGCATCGTAGGCATAGGCTGCGTTGTAGACCACATCGATGCCGAACTTCTTCTTGTAGGCTGCGCGGAAGTCATCCATGCCCTTCTTGCCCGAGGCATCCACGCCACCAGCTTCGGCACAGATCACCTGGTCTTCGCCCAGGCCATCGCCGGCCAGGCCCGGCAGGGAGCCGGTACAGATGCCGTCACCGCCCATGAACTTGGCGCCGATGCCCAGCTGCTTCATCT
>Ga0228674_1000282_pt1 | contig 38072 bp, 40 predicted proteins | sample 1D_rmetaG_FD_189054 | JGI IMG/M metagenome (GOLD analysis project Ga0228674, IMG submission 189054) | Seawater microbial communities from Monterey Bay, California, United States - 1D_r | ecosystem: Environmental > Aquatic > Marine > Coastal | place: USA: California | collected 2016-09-26
ACGGTTAACTTGGCGCCAGCAGAGCTGCCTAAGGAGGGTGGGCGTTTTGATTTGCCAATCGCTTTAGGTATTTTGCTGGCGTCTGAGCAGATTCAAGGTAAGCACTTGGATGATTATGAGTTTATTGCTGAGCTTGGTTTAGGTGGTGAGCTACGACATACCCGAGGTGTGCTGCCTAGTGCATTGGCCTGTTCTAAAGATAATCGCAGCTTAATCACCGCTAGTGAAAATAAATATGAGTTAGAGTTGTTAAGCGGGCAGGAGACTTTTTGTGCCGATGATTTACTCCAAATCTGTAATCACTTGTTGCAGCATCAGTGTCTCTTGCCAGTTGTCACAAAGGACCGTAAAGCTAATGCTCAGCGTTCACATAGTCTGACTGCTATTCGCGGGCAGGAACAGGCTAAGCGTGCGCTGACCTTAGCTGCTGCCGGTGAACATCATTTGTTGATGGTCGGTTCACCGGGTTCTGGTAAGACTTTACTTGCTAATCATGTGCCGGCTTTGTTGCCACCTATGACGAGTGAGCAGGCGATTGAGCTGCTGAGTATTTATTCTATCGCTAACCCATGCAACGCTACACCGACTGAGCTGATGCAACGGCCGTTTCGTAGCCCACATCATTCTGTCTCTGCTAATGGTCTTGCTGGTGGTGGCTCACAGCCAAGGCCGGGGGAGATTTCTCTTGCACATCATGGGGTCTTATTTTTAGATGAGTTGACTGAGTTTGATCGTAGCTGCTTAGAGATTATGCGAGAGCCTTTAGAGAGTGGCCGCATTACTATTTCTAGGGCGGCTGCACAATTGGAGTTTCCAGCCCGCTTTCAGTTGATTGCAGCGATGAACTCCTGCCCTAATGGTTGTGATATTAATCGTTATGGTCAGTGTGAATGTAGCCCACAACAAATCCAACGTTATCAACGAAAACTATCAGCGCCTTTGTTAGATCGGATCGACTTGCTCATCAGCGTACCAAAGATTGCGCTTAGTCAGTGCGCGGTTAGTAGTGAAGCGGATGATGGCAATGAACGTTATCAACGCATTTGTTATGCACGGGAGCAGCAGCTACAACGACAGGGTGAGAGTAATGCACGTGTTGATGGGGCAGAGTTAGAGACGCTGTGCCAGATGGATGCAGCATGCAAATGTTTAGCAGAAGAGATTAACCAACAGTATCAGCTTAGTGGACGAGGCTTTCACCGCTTATTACGGGTAGCACGAACCATTGCTGATATGGCTGACGAGAAGACTGTCTCTGAACAAGCGTTGCTAGAAGCGGCTAGTTATCGACAGATCTTCAATCGCCATAATGGTGCCCGGGCGGGCACCAGAAAGTAGAGAGGCTTTACTTAACTAGGTGATCGACTGCAGCCTTAACCGCAGCATCTGATAAATCTGCACGGCCACCCTTAGCTGGCATGCCACCGATACCACCAATTGCATTGGCGTATACCGCTTCAATACCTTTGGCTAAACGTTGATCCCAAGCTGACTTATCGCCAGGCTTTGGTGCGTTCATAACACCGGCGTTATGACAAGCAGCGCAGACCTGTTGGTAGACTTCTTCACCACTCAATTCAACTGATGCTACTTTCATTGCTGCTGGAGCTTTAGTTGCAGCAGGTACCGAGCCAACATAAACATCAGCCATTGGCTTAGTACGCTCAGTGACTGCTGATGCAATACCTCGATCCATTTCATCAGGCTCGCTGGTTAAGCTATTAGCTAAAACCAAGATAGCGATGGTAAGGACCGCCAAGGCGCCAAGTACTGCTAAAAAGTAGGTAGTAAACTGTTTGTCTTCCAAGGTAACTCCTCGTTCAAAATCTGATATAAAAATTATGCGCGCAAGTATAGGTGATTGCCGTAACTAGCGCGACTGTCTAAGTATGTCTAGGTGCTAAATTAATCTGCAATCAGCGTTTCGATCACACCGATCAATTGCGGGTAACCACCCGCAGTAGAACCTGTTACTTTATAGGTACCATCAACAATAATGGCTGGTACGCCAGTTACCTTGTAGTCTCTAATAAGCTGTTTTGCGCGGTTAATCTTGGTCTCGACTGCAAACGAGTCGAAGGCTTCACGAAATTCATCTTCATCGATGCCATGCGAGCCTAAGAAACGGGCCATAGAACCGACGTTATGCAGCGAGCGGCCTTGGTCATGAATCGCTTCGAAGATCAGCGTGTGGGCTTTTTCTAGATCACCCATTAACTCTAATGCGTAAAAAGCGCGGGCATGCTGTTCCCAACGGGCATTAAAGATTGCTGGCACTCGTACCAAGTTCACATCGGCCTTGGTTTTAGCTTTCCAAATCTCTAAGTAGGGATCAAAGTCGTTACAGTGCGAACAGCCATACCAAAACAACTCAACCACTTCATGCTTGGCAGCAGAGGGTTCCAGCGCGGGCATTGGTGTCGCTAAACGAAGATAATGTTGTCCTTCACGATATTGACTATGACCATCGGCCTGGGCCGCAGTCATAATCAGCAGACTAGCGAGTAGTGTGAAGAATCCAATTCGAATCAATTGCAACATCTTTGACGACCTCTAAATTATAAATACAAAAGTTATGCTTAGAGTGAACGCTAACGATTACGTTCACTCTTTAACTTTAATGCAATCCAGACATGTACTCGGAAACTGCACGAATCTCTTCATCAGTCATACGCTCACTCACGCCGCTCATGATTTTAGCACTGTCGTAATCACGCTCGTTTGCACGGTATGACTTTAACTGAGCTTCGCTGTAGTTCGCATGTTGGCCAGCAAGTTTAGGGAACGCAGCGCTAGGGTTGCCGACACCATCAGGTGAGTGACAAGCCATACAAGCAGGTACATTCTTCTTCATGATGCCACCACGGTAGATCGCCTGACCTAGCTCAAGTGTATCTGGGTTAGCTGCATTTGGAGATGTTGTTAGACTAGCGTAGTAAGCGCCTAGGTCTTGCATATCCTGTGTTGATAGCGCCATCGCTTGGCCTTGCATCAAGGCGTTTTTACGCGCGCCTGATTTGAAATGCTTAAGCTGTATCGCAATGTATTTTGCGCCTTGTCCTGCTAGTTTTGGCCAGGCTGGATTCATGCTGTTACCATCCGCGCCGTGACATGCTGCACAGGCTGCTGCTTTGGCCTTACCGGCCTCAACGTCACCTTGCGCCATAAGGCCCTGTCCGATCAAAACTGAACCAACTAAAGCCAACTGAATTAATTTTTTCATGTACTCTTCCTAATATGCGTGAGCGATTTAAACTACGCTATCATTAATCTTTTTTTAGCGCGCTCTTATATACCACGAAAGCCCGATACGCCGCAAAACAAACCAACTGAAAGCCCTATGTCTTATCCACATTTATTATCTCAGACTGAATTCTACCTAAGCTCGAGCGCGGCCGCTAACCTCCCAGATGACGTAGGCCTTGAAGTTGCAATGGCTGGACGCTCTAATGCGGGCAAATCGAGCGCATTGAACGTTTTATGTACAAAAAAGGCCTTGGCACGTACCTCAAAAACACCTGGACGAACACAATTGATCAATTTTTTCCGGGTCAATGAGGATGCTTGTTTAGTCGACCTGCCCGGTTATGGCTTTGCTAAGGCACCACTCAAGCAGCAACAAAAATGGATCAAGCTGTTAGAGCACTACTATTCAACCCGAAAGGCCTTGAGTGGAACAGTGTTGGTGATGGATATTCGACACCCTCTACGTGATGCCGATTATTCGATGCTGGAGTGGTGTGTGTTCAATCGCTGCGATATTCACATCCTGCTGAATAAATGTGACAAATTGGGAAGAAACCAAGCAAATCAACAGCTTTTCGCGGTACGCAAGGAGCTGAGCGAGGTCGCAGAGATCGGTGTCAGTGTGCAATTATTCTCGGCATTGACCAAGGTGGGTCTGGATGAGGCCGCTGAAAAAATCTGTCATTGGCTAGATTTGGCCCCAAAAAAAGCGCCAGAATAAATAGGGCAGATTAAGTCACGGGCATAAAAAACCCCAAGAACCATAAAGATGCTTGGGGATATCCAGTCGATACCTAATTACAGGTCTCGTTTACCGCTAGAGAGGAACGGCCATCCATCAACACTACTTACGATAGATAGAGTCGCTGAATTCAAATTAGTTCCTCTAATTAAGCATTAAGTAGAATAAATCATTGAATACTACGCTCTAGTGCGCCTGATCCCAGTTATCTCCACTGTTTGCATCCACTTCCAGCGGCACAATTAGATCGGCTGCTGCAGACATTAATCGCACAATCTCAGGCTTCACGGTATCTAGCTGCTCTATCGGCAATTCAAAGACCAATTCATCGTGCACCTGCATGATCATGCGTACGTCATGATTTGAGCCCTCTATCCATTGATCCACACTGAGCATGGCACGTTTAATAATATCGGCTGCAGTACCCTGCATAGGCGCATTGATAGCGGTACGCTCGGCATATTGCCTACGTTGCGCATTGCGTGATTCGATTTCAGGCAGATACAGGCGTCGACCAAATAGGGTTTCAACATAGCCAAGTTCGTGTGCCCTTACACGCGTACTCTCCATATAGGCCTTCACACCCGGATAACGCTCAAAATAAAGATTAACGTACTCAGCCGCCTCAGAGCGGCTAATCCCTAGCTGCTTAGCCAAACCAAAGGCTGACATGCCATAGATCAAGCCAAAGTTGATCGCCTTCGCCGCTCGCCGTTGATCCTTAGTGACCGCATCACGAGTCATCGAGAAAACCTCGGCTGCAGTGGCGTTATGAATATCTTCACCGGCCGCAAAGGCATCACATAGGCGCTGATCTTTCGATAGATGCGCCATAATCCTCAGCTCAATTTGTGAATAGTCAGCAGCCAGCAGGGTATGCCCCGGTGTCGCAATAAAGGCTTGGCGAATACGCCGACCTTCTTCACTGCGAATCGGAATGTTTTGTAAATTGGGGTCACTGGATGATAGTCGTCCAGTAGCGGCAACCGCCTGATGATAAGAGGTATGGATGCGCTGGCTATCTGCATCGATCTGCTGTGGCAGCTTATCGGTGTAGGTTGATTTGAGCTTCTTTAAGGAGCGGTATTCAATAATAATTCTAGGTAAATCATAGTCTTGGGCTAATTCTTGCAACACATCTTCGGCCGTTGAGGCCTGCCCCTTCGGGGTTTTACGAATAACTGGCAGCCCTAAGTCTTCAAATAGGATACTTTGTAGCTGCTTTGGCGAATCCAAGTTAAATTCTGTGTTTGCTGCCGCAAAGGCCTCTGCTTGCAGCTGGTCAAGCTTACTTGCCAGCTCTCCACTCTGCTCATGCAGTAGTGCTTTATTAATAAACACACCGTTGCGCTCGACTTTCGACAGAATCGACAACACCGGTACTTCCAGCTCGCAATAAAGCTGTTCTGCACGATGATTTGAGCTTAAGCGTGGCCATAGTTTGTTATGCAGTCGCAGGCACATATCCGCATCTTCTGCGGCATAGCCCAGTGCTACTGCCAAATCTACCTGATTAAACGTCACTTGCTTAGCGCCCTTACCGGCAACATCAGTGAACTTAATATTTTCGTGGTTCAAATGCAGCTGACAGAGGCTGTCGAGGTCATGCCGGCTGGCGGTCGAATCATTGATATAGGACTCCAACATGGTGTCATGTTGGATACCCAACAGACGCACACCATGACGTGCTAATACCGATTGATCATATTTTAGGTTATGCCCCAGCTTAGGTCGCTTAGGGTCCTCTAAGATCGGCTGCAACACTTGCAGGGCCTGTTCTAGACTGATTTGTTCCGGTGCACCGATATAATCATGTGCCAGCGGTAGATAAGCTGCCTTGCCCGCCTCCACAGCGAACGACATACCGACTAAATTTGCCTGCATGTAGTCGAGGCTATCGGTCTCGGTATCAAACGCGATTAATTCAGCATCCGCTAATTTTAGCGCCCATTGCTGCAGCTGTTCTAGGCTGAGAATTAATTCATATTCACCGGGTAAGGCCTGCTGGTTCTTGCTACTAGCAGTTGCAGATTGACTGTCTGCCGTCTTCGTCTGCCCCCCTTGTAGTTCCTGCAGCCAAGAATTAAAGCCTAGCGTTTCATATAGTGAAAGCAGCTGCTGCTTATCTTGCTCCATCATTTGTAGCTCATCAGGAACGAATTCAAGCTTCACTGCACAGTCGATTGTTGCTAGCTCATATGACAGCGGTAGCTGAGGTAGTGCTGCACGTAATTTTTCGCCAATCTTACCGCCGATTTGATCTGCATTTTCAATCACGCCATCCATCGTTTGATACAGGCCTAGCCACTTGGCTGCGGTCTTTGGTCCTACCCCAGGGACACCCGGGATGTTATCGACCTTATCACCCATTAAAGCGAGATAATCGATGATCTGTTCTGCATTCACACCAAATTTCTCATGCACACTATCTGGCTTGAGCAGGCTGTTATTCATGGTATTGATCAGACGCACATCATCATTCACTAGCTGCGCCATATCCTTGTCACCAGTGGATATCAACACTTGATAGCCCGCTTCAACACCCTGCTTAGCTAGGGTACCAATAACATCGTCGGCCTCAACACCTGGGATCGCATGCATTGGCATACCTAATGCTTGGATAGCGTCATACAGCGGTTCAATCTGTACCCGTAGATCATCCGGCATCGGTGGTCGATTGGCTTTGTATTCAGCATAGAGGTCATGCCGAAAGGTTTTCCCTTTGGCATCAAAAATGACACCGACACGATCAGGGCAGGATTCTTCAATCAGTTTACGTAACATACGTAAGACACCATAGACCGCCCCCGTCGGCATCCCTTCACGGTTGGTCAACGGCGGCAAGCCATGAAATGCACGGTATAAATAGGATGACCCGTCAACGAGGACGAGTAATGGTTTTTCTGACTTAGGCATACGGATTCATTTAGTGTTGTTTACTACTCTCCGGCAACGTTATCATGATGACAATTGCAAAGGAAAACGTATTTATGCCAGATAAAAGCCAAGAACATCGTTTTAACACTGGCGACGAAAGTGGCGCCACCTTAACCCGTGAGAGTTGGAAGATTTTTCAGATCATTGCTGAGTTTGTAGACGGCTTTGAACGACTCTCAAAGATTGCGCCCTCTGTCAGTATTTTTGGCTCGGCTAGAATTGCACAAGACCATCCCTATTACGCCCTGACTGAAACCATTGCCCATGAATTATCTGATGCCGGATTCACCGTCGTTAGTGGTGGTGGCCCAGGGATCATGGAGGCTGCCAACAAAGGTGCCTTTAATGGTAAGTCACCCAGCGTAGGATTAAATATTTCTTTACCGTTCGAGCAAGCAGGCAATGATTACCAAGATATCAGCCTGACCTTCAGGCATTTCTTTTCACGCAAGGTGATGTTTGTAAAATATGCTTCCGCCTATGTCGTACTTCCCGGTGGCTTTGGCACACTCGATGAACTCGCTGAAATTTTAACCTTAGTACAAACTGGCAAATCAAGACGCATTCCTATCATTCTAGTGCAGTCGAGTTTTTGGGCTGGCTTAATCGATTGGTTTAAACAGTCACTCTTGGCGGAAAACACCATTTCGGAAAAAGACTTAGATCTGATTCAGATTATTGATGAACCCTCGGAGATTGTTGCTGCTATTTTTAATTTCTATGAAGGCCGTAACTTTGAACCATCCAACGAAGAAAAAGCTAGACTGCTTGATCTATAAAATACTCTCTTATGCTAAATAAACTCCATCTGGTTTTAAACCAGATTAATGAATGGGTAGGCCGCAGCGTTGCATGGCTAGTGTTAGCTATGACACTGGTGACGTTTGCCATTGTCGTGCTGCGTTATGGCTTTAATTTTGGCTCGATTGCAATGCAAGAAAGTGTCGTCTACTTGCATTGCTTTATCTTCATGCTAGCCATCGGTTACACCCTTAAGCATGACCAACATGTGCGCGTAGATGTGTTTTATCAGTATTTTACTGAGCGACAAAAAGCATGGGTCAACCTACTTGGCAGTATCTTTTTATTACTCCCTGTCTGTGGCTTTTTGCTCTATAGCAGTTGGGATTACACAAGCAACTCATGGCAGATACATGAAGAATCACCAGAGGCCGGCGGCTTACCATTAGTTTTTATTCTGAAAACATTAATACCCGTCATGCCAATTTTATTAGCCTCACAAGTCATCGCAAATATGATTGATCATCTCAAGGTATTGCGCTCAACAAGTCAGGTCAGTAATTAATATGGAATGGTTAGCATTTGTCATGTTCTTCGGCGTCATTGCCTTTTTACTCACCGGTTTTCCAGTTGCTTTTAGTCTCGCCGGCGTGTCATTAATTTTTGCAGCCATAGGCACTATTATAGGTGGTTTTGACAGCGCTCTGATGCATGCACTGCCTAGTCGGATCTACGGCATCATGACGAATCAGATCTTTATGGCCGTACCACTATTTGTCTTTATGGGGACGATTTTAGAGCGCGCTAAGATTGCAGAAAGGCTATTAGATACGATGGCTGGCCTATTTGGCTCTTTACGTGGTGGCTTAGGTTTGTCGGTGATTCTAGTTGGTATGTTATTAGCAGCTAGCACCGGCATCGTTGGCGCGACCGTTGTCACTATGGGCTTGCTCTCGCTGCCAACCATGATCAAGCGTGGTTATTCACCGAGTCTATCGGCCGGTATTATTTGTGCTTCAGGTACGCTTGGACAAATCATTCCACCCTCGATTATTTTGGTCTTACTGGCTGATGTCATTAGTAATGCCTATCAGCAAGCACAGTTATCTCAAGGCATTTTCTCACCAGAGACTCTATCGGTCAGCGACCTATTTGCAGGCGCTATCCTTCCCGGATTAATGTTGGTCAGCTTTTATATTTTGTACCTATTATTTATCGCTTGGTGGCGGCCTGAGCAAGTGCCAGCAGCGCCACGCGAGGCCGAGGTTAAGTTAGACTTAAAACAGACTTTAGATGCCTTATTTCCACCGCTACTACTGATTGTTGCTGTGCTTGGATCGATTGTCGCTGGTGTAGCAACGCCTACCGAAGCTGCATCTGTCGGTGCCGTTGGCGCCTTGTTGCTGGCTTGGCGCAATAATCAATTAGATATGGACTGTATCAAGGAGACTAGCCGTACCACCGTAAAAGTCACCTGTATGGTCTTTGCCATCTTTATTGGTGCCTCGATCTTCTCTTTAGTCTTTAGAGGCTATGGTGGTGATGATGTAGTGCATGAATTTTTGACGCAGTTACCAGGGGGGCCTTTAACTGCGGTTGCAGTCGTCATGTTAGTGATGTTTATTCTTGGTTTTGTACTCGATTTTATCGAGATCACTTTTGTTGTCGTGCCGATTGTTGGGCCTATTTTATTAGCCATGGGCTTCGATCCGATTTGGCTAGGCATTATGATTGCAATTAATCTGCAGACCTCCTTCCTGACACCACCCTTTGGCTTCGCACTATTTTATTTACGCGGGGTTGCCTCTACCCAGCTAACAACACAACAACTCTATCGCGGCGTCATTCCATTCGTGCTGATTCAATTATTCACATTACTCGTCTTAAGCCGATGGCCGGACATAGTAACTTGGTTGCCAGGGCAACTTTAGTATTTTTAAATCAATTACTTACTAAATTCTAGCGAAAAAAAAGACGCGATAAACGCGTCTTTTTCACTGAGCTTAAAAGCGACTGCTATTGGTAAGGTGATACCGTTGGCACCAGCTGCAAATAACCTGTAATTACAATCGCTAGGTAACCGATACCGATCAAGAAGGTAATGACCCGCTTGGCAGTTGTTGTCTCAGAATTCTTTGTAAATGCCTTAGAAGTGATGATTAACGCGATAATAGCGTTGATCAAAAAGAACATTTGAGTGGTCGGCTCTTTGGCATCCCACATTGTTTTCCATTTTGTATATAGGTCGTCCATCGATCCTCCCTCATGTATTTCGTGTAAACGTTTAAATCTTATTAGTATCCAAGCAGTATAGCAGGCGTCGATTTGATATTGAATTGAATACTTTAAGCAATATAGCCTGTTTCAGGGCGACTATCGTATATTTAAATAAGCTTGCTCTGAAAGTTTGTACCAAGCCTTCGATTTATTGGCAAATTTTGAGTAGGAATCATAGATTTCCTGTGAAAATTCATCCTGCTCAGCTAATTCAGACACTACTTGGGCTGATAACTCACGTAATTTTTCGATCACATCATTTGGAAAACTACGAATCTCAACACCTTGTTTTTTAACTAACTCTTCTAATGCATTTTTATTCTCAGCAGCATATTCAAGCATGATATATGAATTTGTGACTCTTGCTGCATTACGCACAATACTCTGTAGATCAGCTGGCAACTTTGCCATTGCAGCTTTGTTTATTATGCATTCCATTGCTGTGCCTGGCTCATGCCAGCCTGGAGAGTAATAATATTTGGCGGCATCATTTAGGCCAAAGGCAAGGTCGTTATACGGCCCTACCCATTCAGTTGCATCGATCACACCTGTTTTTAACGACATGAAAAGATCGCCACCTGGCACATTTACGGGTGTTCCTCCTGCTTTACGCAAGACTTCACCACCTAAACCAGGGATCCGCATTTTGAGTCCTCTCAGGTCATCCAGAGAATTAATCTCTTTATTGAACCAACCACCCATTTGCACACCAGTGTTACCAGCAGGCATTGGCTCAAGACCAAATGGCTCGTAGGCACGCTGCCATAACTCCAAGCCACCACCAAAATAAAGCCAGGCATTCATCTCATTTGCACTCATACCGAACGGAACGGTCGAAAAGAATTGAAATGCTGGATTCTTTCCTTTCCAATAATAGGCAGAACCATGCGCTATCTCGACCGTGCCATCAGAGACCGCATCAAAACTCTCAAAAGCTGGAACAATCTCTCCGGCACCGTAGACTTTTACAGTCAAACGGCCGTTCGACATTTCATTAATTATCTGCGCAAAATATTCAGCACCAGTGCCTAATACAGGGAAATTTTTCGGCCAGGTTGTGACCATCTTCCATTCAAATGTTTCCTGCGTTGTTTCTTCACAGCTGGCGGCAGCCGTGCTGCTCTCTTGGCCACAGGCACTAATACCTGCACTGGCTGCTCCAATTCCTAAATAACGTAAAAAATGACGGCGTTCCATTTGAAGAAAATCCTCTCTCTGACTATGCAGTTAATTAGATGCTACTAAAAGTGTATTGATACATCTCACACTTTGAATAAACCAATAATCTATAGCTTGGTGAGCTTAGCGTAAGCGAGTACTAACCACTTACTCCCGGCACTGGCAAACTTAACATTTACACGCGCACTACTACCACTACCTTCCTGATCCAGGATAACGCCTTCACCAAATTTAACATGTGACACACGCTGCCCTATTTTCAGACCTGTCTCTGAAGAATCAGCACGGTATTTCGAGGTCGATCGTGCTTGACGTTGATCCGGTGGTGTCACTGGACGTGAGATCATCGCACGCGGGCGAACCTCAGTCATTAACTCAGCTGGCACTTCATTAATAAAACGTGATGGTGGATTATAATTTTCAGTGCCGTATTGGCGACGTGCCTCGGCATAGCTCAGCATTAAATGCTCACGCGCTCTAGTAATTCCGACATAGCATAAGCGACGTTCTTCTTCGACTCGTCCCGGTTCATCTTTAGACATGCTACTTGGGAACAAGCCTTCTTCCATACCGACCAAAAAGACTAGAGGAAACTCTAAGCCTTTCGCTGCATGCAAGGTCATTAACTGAACACAGTCTTCCCATTTCGCCGCCTGCCCTTCACCCGCTTCTAAAGCAGCATTAGCCAGGAAACCTTCAAGTGGCGTCATCGTTTCTTCGTCTTCTGGTGAAGGACGAAAACCACGCGCCGCCTCAACTAATTCAGTTAAGTTTTCTACCCGCGATTGACCTTTCTCACTAATGTCTTTTTCGAAGTGTTTGATCAAACCTGAGTTGATCACTACATTCTCTACTTGCTCAATCAATTCTAACTGCTGGTTGGCGGCGGCCAGCCTATCAATCAACGTAATAAATTGGACTAAGGCACCCTGTGCTCTAGCAGCCAGTGTATTGCCTGCAACGACCTGCGCCATAGCATCCCACATAGGAATACTTTCAGCACGTGCCTTGTCTCGCACCAGTTGTAATGTCCGCTCACCGATCCCTCGTGGTGGGTGGTTAATGATACGTTCGAAGGCTGGGTCGTCATTATGATTGGTCATCAATCGTAGATACGATAAGCAATCTTTAATCTCTGCACGTTCGAAGAAACGCAGACCACCATAGATGCGATAAGGCACTCTATGGTTGATAAGATTTTCCTCAAAAACACGAGACTGAGCGTTAGAGCGATATAAGATAGCCGCCTCATCAAAACGGCGACCCTCACTTTCAGCCCATTCTTTTACACGCTCAATCACATAGCGTGCTTCGTCTTGCTCGTTATAGGCTGCATACAATTTAATCGAATCGCCCTTGTTACCATCAGTCCATAAATTTTTACCGAGACGCCCTTGGTTATTACTGATCAGTTCGTTTGCGGCAGATAAGATGGTACTGGTCGAGCGATAGTTTTGTTCTAGTCTGAATGTCTGTGTATCGCTATATTCTTTACTAAAGGAAAAAATGTTTTCAATCCGCGCACCACGCCAACCATAGATTGATTGATCATCATCACCGACGGCAAAGATGGGGTTTTTAGCACCGGCCAATAATTTCAGCCAATTATATTGAATCGAGTTGGTATCTTGGAACTCATCCACCAAGATATGACGGAAGCGTTGTTGGTAATGCAGACGCAGGTCTTCATTATTTTTTAGTAGCTCGAGAGTCCGTAATAACAACTCAGCAAAATCAACTACACCAGCTCGATTACAAGCAGCCTCATAAGCGGCATATACACGCACCATCTGTCGTGTTGTCAGGTCACCGTCATCAGGAATATCAGCTGCACGCAGTCCTTCATCTTTACGCCCATTAATAAACCACTGCATTTGCTTGGCGGGCCATTTAGCCTCATCCAGCTCCAAGCCTTTCAACAATCTTTTAACCAAGCGCTTCTGATCTTCTGAATCTAAAATCTGAAATGATTGCGGCAGTTTGGCTAGCTCATAATGTGATCGCAGCATGCGATGCGCCAGTCCGTGAAAAGTACCTACCCAAAGGCCACTGAGCGAACTTCCTAATAGGCTCTCGACACGTGCACGCATTTCAGCAGCTGCTTTATTGGTAAATGTCACCGCAAGCAAACTATAGGGGGATAGGTTTTCAACCTGACAGAGCCAAGCTATACGATGCACGAGTACTCGCGTCTTACCACTACCGGCACCGGCGAGCACTAGAGTTGGCCCTGGCGTTGCTGAAACTGCGTCACGCTGTTCTTTATTTAATCCGTCAAGGATTGGTGATACATCCATTATTTATAATCTTAGCCAGTGAAGCGATGTGCTTATGAGTAGTACCAGACAGCAGTCGCAGCGAGGGTGCCAGACAGCAAGACCAACCACGATAGACGTCGTTGTTTCTTCAATTCTTTATTTAATGCTTTAATTTCAATCTTTTGCTGCTCAATCGCAGCTGGTGTGACTTGGGTCTGCTGACTTAAGAACTGGTGAATCAAAGCGGGTAGCTCAGGTAATTGCTCTAGTGTTTGTGGCAAATTATCTTTGAGCCCTTTAATAAACGCCCGCGGCCCAACCTGCTCATTCATCCAGCGCTCTAAAAAAGGTTTGGCGGTCTTCCAGAGATCAAGGTCAGGATCTAACTGACGACCTAAACCCTCAATATTTAATAAAGTTTTCTGCAACAACACTAACTGTGGCTGCACTTCCATATTAAAGCGACGTGCGGTTTGAAATAATCTTAAGAGCAAGTTACCAAAAGAGATCTGACTAATGGGACGTTGAAAGATTGGTTCGCAGACAGTACGAATGGCTGACTCAAATTGATCGACACGCGTATCTGAAGGCACCCAGCCTGATTCCAAATGCAACTCAGCTACTCTGCGATAATCACGATTAAAGAAGGCTAGAAAGTTTTCTGCAAGATAGCGCTGATCACGTGGTGACAAGGTGCCCATAATACCAAAATCAACACCTAAGTATTTTGGGTTTTCTGGTGTTTCATGAGAGACAAAGATATTGCCAGGATGCATATCAGCATGGAAGAAATTATGCTTAAAGACTTGAGTGAAAAAGATGTGAACACCACGGTCAGACAGTTTTTTCATGTCCATGCCTTTCTCTTTCAAGGTCTTAATGTCACTAACCGGAATACCATAAATACGTTCGATGACCAGCACGTTGACGCGACAGTAATCCCAGTACACTTCAGGCACATAGAGGTCTGAAGACCCTTCAAAGTTTCGCCGCAACATACTAGCGTTAGCCGCTTCACGGATTAGATCCAACTCGTCCATGACTGTTTGCTCATAGTCATCAACAACCTCACGTGGACGTAATCGACGGCCATCTGCCCAATAGCGATGTGCTAAATCAGCCAATAGATGTAAGACTTCGAGATCCCGCTTGACCATCTTATGCACGCCGGGACGCAACACTTTAACAACTACTTCAGTACCATCATGCAGAGTCGCGGGGTGTACCTGTGAAATCGATGCCGCTGCTAATGGAGTCTCATCAAAGTGCGCAAACATCTCTGTTACTGATTTGCCATAGGCCTCTTCAATAATCTTCTTAGCTTCTTCCCCAGAAAAAGGCGGCACCTTATCTTGTAACTTGGCCAGCTCGTTGGCGATATCATCTGATAGTAAATCACGTCGCGTTGAAAGCGCTTGGCCGAACTTAACAAAGATGGGACCTAGGTCTTCCAGCACTCGCCGTATACGCACACCATGCGATATGTCGACCCGACGAAACCAATGCCAAGGCATGAGTAATAATAGGAAACGAATCGGGCGAAATAGATGCACCGCAAAAATGACTTCTTCCAAGCCATGCTTAACCAACGTGATATTGATCTGAAATATTCGATAAAACTGTCTTAGCAAGCGCATAGTAAAATATGGTCTCGGTTAACGATCGCGTTCATGGCGTTTAATACGCGCTTCCAGCCTATCGGCATCAGCCCGTAATTGATCTACATCTTGAATGAACTGTTGCACCTCAGATGCGCCAGAAGATATATGCAGGCTATCTTGTAAATGATCTCGAACATCCTGCTTAAAGTTTTCATGTTGCCTACGCATGAAACCACGTAAGACACCAAAACCCTGCTCTACCCGATGCGCTACTGCTTCACCGGTATAACTGGCAATAAGGCCGGTCCAATCAATTTCTATCTGCCGCAATGCATGTTGAAAAGTACTAGCCACATGCGTATCACCTTCAATCATAATGGCACCAGATTGCATTAACTGATTACTGTCTACTCGTAAAAACAAATCAGGTAGGACCTGCATCGAAACCTCTAACACAACATCTGTAGCACGCTCATCTAGCGGCAGTTGCAAACGTTTGTTTTTAACTTCCATCTGCAGAAATAGTTCTAGCTCTTTAATACGTAAAGCAATGAGACGACCATCAATCGAATCGAGAGCATTCGCTCGCTCTGGATCTAAATCCAGATAACGATTTAATGCTGTGATTAGGAGTTCATTAGCAGACATCAGACACCTAGTATTTATAGCCGATGTGCGCTGCCACTATACCGCCGGTCATATTAATGAATTTACAGCGATCAAAGCCAGCATCATAAAACATGGTTTGCAGACTTTCTTGATCGGGATGCATACGAATGGACTCAGCCAAATAACGATAGCTATCGGCATCATTAGCAACCAGCTGCCCCATACGCGGAAGGATTGAGAATGAGTAAAGGTCATAGGCTGGCTTTAAAAATGTATTCGGCTTTGAAAATTCTAAAACAATAAATTTGCCACCCGGCTTAAGCTTGGCATAGGCAGAGGCTAAGCAACGCTCTTTAAATGTTACATTGCGTAAACCAAACGCCATCGTAATCAGCTCAAAACTATTATCAGGAAACGGTAAGGCTTCAGCATCGGCCAAGACATACTCTATCTCACCAACACTGCCCTTATTGATAATTTTGGCACGACCCTCTGCCAGCATTTCAGCATTAATATCAGAACAAATGACACGACCTTCTGCGCCCATCTTGTTGCGGATGGCATAGGCTAGGTCACCAGTACCACCGGCGAGATCAAGAATAGTTTGGCCCGGACGTATGCCGGCGATCTGTAGAGTGAATTTTTTCCAGAGCCGATGTAGGCCAAATGACATGAGGTCGTTCATCACATCATATTTGCCAGCTACCGATTCAAATACTTCACGTACTCGCTCAGTCTTCTCACTGGCACTAACCTTGCTGTAGCCAAAATTGGTTTGTTCGTTATCTTTCATTATTACTGTCTAGTGAGTGCTGTGCTTATGACCTGCTGCAGACAACCGATCAAGGTAGTCCTGCCAGCGACGATCACGTTCGGCGCCGAGCTGATACAAATATTCAAAGGTATAAAAGCCAGAATCGTGGTTATCATCAAATACTAATCTAACGGCATAATTTCCCACTGGATCAATCGCTGAGATATTGACGTCTTCCTTGCCTACTTGCAGTACTTCTTGCCCCGGCCCATGACCTGTCACTTCAGCAGACGGTGAGTACACGCGGAGGAACTCACAAGAGAGCTCAAAGCGCTGCCCGTTATCAAAGCCTACTTCCAGAATACGTGATTTTTGATGTAACTGGATTTCAGTTAGGTTTATTTTTGCCATGGTCTTTCCTTGTTAGAGTATGTAACGGCTCAGATCTTCATCTTTACTGAGCTCTGAAACGTGTTGATCGACATAAGCCTCATCGATCATAAAAGCTTGTCCATCTTTATCAGGCGCTTCGAAAGAGATTTTCTCTAAGAGGCGCTCCATAATTGTGTGCAATCGCCGAGCACCAATATTCTCAGTGCATTCATTCACATCAAAGGCTGTTTGAGCGATATGTTTTATTGCCTCATCACTAAACTCTAAGCGCACACCTTCAGTTGCCATCAAAGCGACGTATTGTTCAATCAAACATGCCTTTGGTTCGGTCAAAATACGCGTGAAGTCTTCTGCTGATAAGGCTTCTAATTCAACACGAATCGGCATACGTCCCTGCAACTCAGGAATAAGGTCTGTTGGCTTGGTTAAATGAAACGCACCTGACGCAATAAAGAGTATGTGATCAGTTTTAATCATGCCGTACTTAGTCGACACTGTGCAGCCCTCTATCAGAGGTAATAAATCACGCTGTACACCTTCCCGAGAAACATCGGCACCCGCATATTCACCACTCTTGGCAACCTTATCGATCTCATCTAAAAAGACGATCCCATTTTGCTCTACCAAGGTAACAGCCGAAGCCTTAACCTCATCTTCATTAATGAGTTTTTGCGCCTCTTCGTTAAGCAAAACAGTCTGTGCCTGCTTAATCGTTAGCTTACGTTTTTGCGTTTGCTCATCACTCATATTTTGAAATAAGCCCTGCATCTGACTGGCCATTTCCTCCATACCCGGTGGCGTCATAATCTCAATACCAACCGGCGTGCTGAGCACGTCAATTTCAATCTCAGTATCGTCTAAGTCACCTTCACGCAGTTTCTTACGAAATTTCTGCCGAGTATCACTAGCAAAGTTATTCTCTAAACTACCATTATCACTCTTTGGCGGTGGTACTAAGCAATCTAAAATACGTTCTTCTACCGCCTCTTCAGCACGGTATTCGACCTTGTCCACCTCTATCTCACGCACCATCTTAATGGCACTTTCTATCAGGTCACGGATAATAGACTCGACATCCCTACCAACATAACCGACTTCTGTGAATTTGGTCGCCTCAATCTTAATAAAAGGCGCCCGTGCAAGACGCGCTAGACGACGTGCAATCTCTGTCTTACCAACACCTGTTGGACCAATCATCAGAATATTCTTAGGTGTCACTTCCGTCTGTAGTGATTCATCTAGCTGCATACGGCGCCAGCGATTACGCAAAGCAATAGCAACCGCACGTTTAGCTGCATCCTGACCGACAATATGGTGATTTAATTCTTCTACAATCTCACGTGGGGTCATGTCAGACATACTCAAGCCTCCTCAGCCACAGTCAGCTCTTCAATAGTTAAGTGCTGATTGGTGTAAATACAAATAGAAGCGGCAATGTTGAGTGAGTTTTCGACAATCGATCGAGCATCTAGCTCAGTATGCTCGAGTAGGGCTTGCCCTGCCGCCTGTGCAAAGGGTCCACCTGAGCCAATAGATATAAGGTCACCTTCGGGCTCAATCACATCACCATTACCCGAGATGACTAAGGAAGTCGTCAGATCGGCTACTATTAATAGGGCCTCTAGTCGACGCAACATACGATCAGTACGCCAATCCTTGGCCAATTCAACGGCCGCACGCGTAAGGTGTCCACCGTGTGTCTCTAACTTGCCTTCAAATCGCTCAAACAGGGTGAAAGCATCTGCCGTACCCCCGGCAAAGCCTGCCAACACACGGTTTTGATATAACCGTCTGACCTTATTCGCATTTGCCTTCATGATGGTATTGCCAAGCGTTACCTGACCATCACCACCCAACACAACTTGATCACCCCTTCGCACAGAGACGATAGTGGTACCAATAAATTGTTCCATTTTTAATTATTCCTAACGCTATCGAGTCACACTCGGTTAACTATTCAATCTAAACGCCATTCAGCGCTCTATCAGTCAGTAATCCACAATCAGGCGGGATAAGGTGATTTCGATGCCCTTCTTCCTGGTCTCTTGCGGAACCCTACACGCAAACACTGTCAGCGGTATGTACTGGCGGTGCTAATTGTACACCAAGCGTCTGCCACTGGCGGCAAATCTAGTCTTTTCTCGGCTTACGCGCACGCGGATGAGCTTGGTCATAAACCTTTGATAAGTGCTGAAAATCCAGCTGTGTATAGATCTGTGTGGTGCTGATATTGGAATGCCCCAACAACTCCTGTACAGCACGCAGATCACCACTGGACTCGAGCAAATGGCTGGCGAACGAATGACGCAGCATATGTGGGTGCAACTTAACGCCAGAAAGTACACTTTGCGCACGGACTTTCAATCTCAATTGGACTGCACGGCGCGATAGACGGGTACCCCGTTGACTAATAAATAACGCAGGTTCATCACCAGTCAACAGCAGTTGGCGCTCTTTTTGCCATCGTTCTACCGCTTTGAGTGCTGCCGCTCCAACCGGGAGATAACGCGTTTTATTCCCCTTGCCGGTCACCATCACCTGGCCAGCACGCTGATCAATGTCATTATTATTCAAGCCCACCAGCTCAGCTAAACGTAGGCCTGAGGAATACATTATTTCAAGCATGGCATGGTCGCGAATCTCTAAAACCTGCTGACCTTCATCAGCTAGCAGCTGATCTAACTGATCAACATCCAATACCTGTGGCAGCTTCTTTTCTTTTTTCGGCGCATGCACATCAACGACTGGATTCACTTCTATTAGTTTGTCTTTTAGTAGGTATCGGTAAAAACCACGTAAAGAGGAGAGTAATCGTTGGCTACTGCTACTGGCCAAGCCTTGACGTCTACGTAGACTAATAAAGGCACGCACATCATCGGCATCGACGGCTAGAAACTGATGTGTTCTTGAGTTTTCCAGGAAACTTATAAAGCTAATAATATCCCGATCATAGGCATCCAAGGTCGCCTTGGAGTAATGCTTAATGGCATGCAAATAAGCTAAATATTCACGCAATGTTGCGGTGGCATCCATCGTTTATAAGAGACTAATCTTTTAACATTTTTTTAAATTTACGCCCAAGTAAATCCGCCAAGTTATCCAGGAACAGCGTGCCCATGCCTTCACGGAAACGTTCTTCATTAGTACTAGCTAGCAGCAGTACACCAAAGTTCTGATTAGCACGCAGAGGAATTGCAACACCAGAGCGAACGTTTAATTGCTCAGGGAAAAAGGTATTCAACTCTCCGTCCATTAGGAATTGGCATTCACGCTCATTATCCAGAAAAATACTCCGCAGCACAGGTTGCTCTAATTCTTCTTCGGTCACTGACTGTTCTAGTGGCAGTATCCATTCATCATCGATAGCCGTCAGCCGCAAGCTGACCTCTAATACTGGAAACTCATTACTTAATAAGTCAGATACTACGGCAAAGATATTATTGTTGTTCTCTGTCTCAATCATTCGCTGCGCAATACGATGTAATTGCTCTTGCAACACTTCATTATCTTGTGCGATTTGCACCAGCTGTAAAATATTACTTTCTAACGCTTGGTTCTTTTCTCTCAGCACAGCGACCTGTCGTTCAATCAAAGAGATAGCGCCACCACTACCATGCTGCAGTTTTATATCACTCAAAAGATCTGCATGCTGCTCGAAGAAACCAGGGTTTTGCTCTAAGTATTCAGCCACCCCTTCTGCATCTATTGCAGGTACATTATTTTGCTGCACATCTTTTTTAGACATGATTTCCTCAACCTCAATATCTTTTGTCATAACTCTACACTCCCCGAGAAGCTAAAGGCAGTCGGCCCAGTCATTAAAATATGCTGCGTATGCGGATCAAAACTCAAACTCAATTCACCACCCGGCATATTAACTCGCAATTGATTATCAACTCGTGCAGTCTGTATTGCAGCGGCAGCAGCGGCACAGGCACCAGAACCGCTTGCCATTGTCTCGCCTGCTCCACGTTCAAAAATGCGTTGTTTAATCTGGTTTCGTCCTAACACTTGAACAAATTGCACATTACAACGTTTTGGGAAAGCAGGATGTATTTCTAACTCAGCACCAATCGCCTGAACATCGACTGCATCCACATCATCCACAAATAAAACTGCATGTGGATTACCAATGTTAACCACCTCAAACTCAACACTAGCGCTAGCCAATTCCAGCCGATAAGGGGATGAAGATTCTTCTGTAAGAAAGGGTATGTCCTCTGGTGAGAATGCCACCCGCCCCATATCAACCTCCACATCAATATCGTTCAATACCTTTAGATGCATGACGGCTGCTAGTGTTTGCACTTTAATTTCATACTTATCAGTCAAGCCAATCTTACGGACATACTGCGCAAAACAACGTGCGCCATTACCACATTGCTCAACTTCATTGCCATCGCTATTAAATATCCGATAAGAGAAATCAGCTGCAGTACTAGCGGCAGGCTCAACAATAAGGAGCTGATCAAAACCAATGCCGGTATGACGCTGCGCTAAGGCAACAATCTGTTCTTTACTGAGATTAAATTTATTACACGTCGCGTCGAGCATGACAAAGTCATTGCCAAGGCCATGCATTTTTACAAAATCAATTTTCATGACGTCTCCTGCAAAGCTATGTAATCAATTGCTGAAATTGTTTCAAAATACATTCATCCATAACTACTTGAATACCAGCCTGCTCTGACATAATCTCATCGACTGCTGGCCACACTGGGATAATACGATAAGCATATTGCCGCATGGCTGCTGCAAGCCTAACACTAGTGGCCTACCTGAGCGCTGTTAAAGATCCAGCTTAATCTCATTTTCCCACAACTGTTCAAGGCTATCGCGCTTTCGAATCATATGTACCTGATCACCATCAACCAATAACTCACAAGGTCTTTGGCGCGAATTGTAGTTGCTCGCCATACTCATGGCATAGGCACCAGCAGACATTACCGCCAATAAATCACTAGGCATTAGCTCTGGCAGCTCACGGCCTTTAGCAAAAAAATCACCGCTCTCACAGACCGGCCCAACCACATCATATATTTTGCTAGCCCGTTCTGGCTGTTCAGTCACTGCTAGCAATTTATGCCAACCCTTATATAAGGCTGGGCGAATCAAATCATTCATTGCTGCATCGATCAAAGCGAAGGTGGTCGACTCAGTCGGCTTGATATGTTCGACGCGCGTGATCAAGGCTCCCGCGTTTGCAACAATCGACCGGCCAGGCTCCAACACCAGCTGATACGTTGTGTCGCGGAAAAAGGGTTGTATCGCTGCTGCATAATCGCTGAACGGTGGGGCCTGCTCATCGTCATAGCAAATACCAAAGCCACCGCCGAGATCAATATGCTTCAACGTTATGCCAGCCTGCTCTAATTGTGCAACCAAGGTGAAGACGTGTTGCGCTGCATCCAAAAAGGGTTCTTTCTCGGTAATCTGTGAACCAATATGACAATCAATACCTACCGCTTGCACCCAAGGATCATCACGTAATTCCAAGTACAGCGGTAAAGCACGCTCTACCGCAATACCAAACTTACTTTCTTTCAGACCGGTTGAAATATAAGGATGAGTATTGGGATCTACATCGGGATTGATACGCAATGAAACCCGCGCCTGCATCTGTAAGTCTGCTGCAATCGTTCTGATTTGTTGCAGCTCATAAGCCGATTCAACATTGATGCAGCCTACCCCTGCCAGTATCGCTCGACGGATTTCATCTTCACGTTTTGCAACACCAGAGAACATCACCTTAGCCGCATCACCACCCGCTTGTAGCACTCGCTCGAGTTCACCAATAGAGACAATATCAAAGCCCGCACCCCATGAGGCCAGCAATTGCAAAATTGCAAGATTCGAATTGGCCTTGACCGCAAAGCATGGCAAAAATGGTGTTTCAGAAAAGGCATTTTGTAGTTCTTGCCAACGCTGCTGTAGTGCTTTTTTTGAGTAGATATATAGCGGAGTACCAAATTCATGCGCCAAATCCTTAATGGCACAATCTTCGATCATGAGCTGTTGTTGTCGATATTCAAATTCAGGAAACTGAGACACGGCTTATCCTAGGTGTAAGCTGGGGTTTAATAATCAGGGTTGATCGGATCTCACCTTATCCGGCGAGATCTCATAATAACGGTCTTACTTCGCCTCTTCTTCAACAGGCTCTTCATTCGGCAGGTAAAGTTCGCCCATTTGCCCACATCCCGCGAGCATTGTGCACAAACAAATCAGTATGGCGCATAAATTCAGCTTCAAAGGGGTAATCCTTTTTCTTTATAATAAGATAGTTATTTCGATTATAACGATCTGTGCTAGCAGATAATATAGCCTTAGAATCTTCGCAGCAGGACAGTAATCAATGCAAAAACTCGAAAGCCTAGACCGCATTATGGCGGATGATCCCAATATGGCCGTAGTCTGGCTACATGGCCTAGGCGCCAATGGACATGACTTCCAAAATATACCCGAACATTTAAATCTGCCGGAGGGCTTACGCGCACACTTCTGCTTTCCCCATGCAGCAACACAGAAAGTCACCATCAACCAGGGCTTCGCCATGCCCGCTTGGTATGACATCTATGACTTAAGTATGGATGCAGAAGAAGATGAGGCTGGTATAGAGGCGGGGATGCAGACGATAGAGGCCTTAATTGCCGATAAATTCCCGCTGCTACCTCGCGATCGCATCCTGCTCGCTGGATTCTCCCAAGGGGGTGCTTTAGCACTACATACGATGCTCTACAGTCAGCATCAATATGCTGGCGTGATCGCCTTATCGACCTATTTACCCTTACGTAAACGGCTACAGATCGAGCCTAAACCCGATTTAAGCCAGCAGCATGTTTTTATTGGCCACGGTGATCTAGATGACATCTTAACGCCACGGGTTGGGGAAATGCTGCGTGATGAATTGAGCGCACTCGGCGCTCAGGTCGAATGGCATAACTATCCGATTGCACACAATCTATGCGCACAGGAGTTAGATGATATTCGCGCATGGATACTAAAACGTATGGCCGTTTAAGCAGCAGCCAGTATATGACTTGAGTAGAGAGAGGCTCTCGGCAGCGGCCTTAGGCCTATACCGAGAGCCAGCTAAGACTTACTTTAATTCTTCGCGTGCTAGTTGGATCTGCGCCATAACCTGCGCTGGGCTGCTACCACCAAACACATTCTTAGAGGCTACCGATCCCTCAGCCTGCAGTACTTTGTAGACATCGTCGGTTATCATCGGCGAAATGTCTTGTAACTGACTCAATTCTAGCTCAGACAGATCAACATCAGCGTCAATCGCGATACGCACAGCACGACCGACAATCTCATGTGCATCACGGAAGGCAACGCCCTTAGCCACCAAATAATCCGCTAGATCGGTTGCTGTTGCGTAACCTCGGCTCAAGGCTGCAGCCAAATTCTCACGCTTAAACTCAATGTTAGGCACCATATCGGCATAGGCCCGTAGACAACCTAAGACCGTATCAATGGTATCGAACAATGGCTCTTTATCTTCCTGGTTATCTTTGTTGTAGGCCAAAACCTGTGATTTCATCAGGGTCAGCAGTGACATCAGGTTGCCAAAGACACGTCCACTCTTACCGCGCACCAACTCTGGCACGTCAGGGTTTTTCTTTTGCGGCATGATAGATGAACCAGTGCAAAACCGGTCCGGCAACTCAATGAATTCAAACTGTTGCGAGGTCCATAACACCAACTCCTCAGAGAAACGTGAGAGGTGCATCAACAGTATTGAGGCAAAAGAACAAAATTCGATGGCAAAGTCACGATCACTAACGGCGTCTAGAGAGTTACGACTGATTGCACTAAAACCTAAAGCATCTGCCACCATTTCACGGTCTAACGGGAATGGTGTGCCTGCTAGGGCTGCCGAACCCAATGGTAGGGTATTCATACGCTGCACACAGTCGGCTAAACGCTGACGGTCACGTCGTAACATTTCAAACCAGGCCAATAGATGGTGCCCAACGGTAATCACTTGGGCCACCTGTAAATGCGTAAAACCAGGCATTAGAGTCGCATGCTCAGCCTCAGCTAGTTGCAAGATACCCTGTTGTAATCGCTTCAGCTCAGCATCAATTTGGGTCGCTTGTGAGCGCAAATAGAGCCGAATATCGGTTGCTACCTGATCATTTCTAGAGCGTCCGGTATGTAGTTTCTTACCGGGCTCACCAATCTTAGCTACTAAGGCTGCTTCAATATTCATGTGCACATCTTCAAGATCTACACGCCAATCAAAGTTACCCGCCTCGATATCTGCACGGATCTCATCCAAACCAGCGAGTATCTGCTGACATTCATCATCGCTGAGCACACCAATACTCTGAAGCATCCGTGCATGGGCTTGTGAACCTTCGATATCCTGCGCATACATACGCTGATCGAACTGCACCGAAGCGGTAAAAGCCTCTACAAAGGCATCGGTAGATTCTTGGAAACGGCCGCCCCAAGGCTTATTGGCTTTTTCGGACATCGGAGTTCCTCTATTAATTTGGGCGAATTATAGCACCCAGCCGTGAACAAAGTGGGGCTGGATCAAAGTTTAAGCCTGAGCCATCAGCAGTAAAGGACATCACATAATAGCTAGCAGGGTATAAATGTTTGAGTCTCTGACATTTCATTCATTATATAAGCCAAGCACAGCCGAAATAGGCCATATTCCTCAACTAAAATACACACTAGCAGCGGTAGGCGACACCCACCAAGTCACAACATTTCGCAAACACCTGAAAACCTGCTAGATTTCCCGCTCTATCAGTTAAACTGCGCGTTCATCCTAGAATACACAAACCTGACCAAGACCTTACAAAACCTGATGCCTAAAATCCAAATTGCTACCCGCGAAAGCCAGCTTGCCTTATGGCAGGCCAATGAAGTGTCACGCTTACTACGTGAAAACCACCCACAACTTACTGTTGGCTTGGTCGGGATGACCACCGAAGGTGACCGATTCCTGAATGCCTCACTGGCGAGTGAGGGTGGTAAAGGCCTATTTGTGAAAGAATTGGAAACCAGCCTCTTGGCAAATAAAACCGATATCGCAGTACATTCAATGAAAGATGTGCCTTATAAGCTACCCGAGCACTTAGGCATTCATGCGATTTTAAAACGTGAAGATCCACGCGATGCCTTTGTCTCAAATGACTATGCTTCATTGGATGAGCTGCCATTAGGTGCGGTCGTCGGCACCTCTAGCGCCCGACGTGAATGTCAACTGCGCGCCATCCGTAACGATCTCAAAATCATCCCTCTACGCGGTAACGTAAATACACGTTTAAAAAAATTAGATGATGGCCAATACGCCGCCATCATTCTTGCTAGTGCAGGCCTCAAGCGCTTGGGTTTCGGTGAGCGTATCCGTGAATTTTTATCGATTGATCACAGCCTGCCAGCCATTGGTCAGGGGGCTATTGGCATTGAATGCCGCGATCAAGATCAAGCAACCCGTGATTACCTTGCCAGCCTACACCACCCAGAGACTGCACTCTGCGTGAATGCTGAGCGCATGATCAGTACCGCCTTAGAAGCGAGCTGCCATTTACCTATCGCCGCCCATGCCATAATAGATCAGGATCAGATGAACTTACGTGCATTAATTGGCGACCCTGAGACGGGCACCTTAATTTGTGCACAACATCAATCACATGTTGATGACTGGCAGGACAGTTGCCAACAGGTAGTGACTCAGTTACTTGCAAATGGTGGGGAGTCTTTACTCGCCCGCTTACGCTAACGCAGTATTCTATGCGCGGTTCTTAAACCATGAAAAACGCTAATCTGCTTGCATCGTTAAAGGTTGTGGTGACACGTCCTGATGGCCAAAATCAAGATCTCAGTGAAGCCTTGAGCACTCTCGGCGCCACTGTCATTAAACGTCCCTGCATTACGTTGGAGAGCTATACCGACAACGACCTAAACCTAGATTTAGGACAACTAGATGCTGCTATCTTTATTAGCGCTAATGCCGTGCGCTTTGGTTACTCGCGAATGCAGGCACTAGCAACGCCTCAGCAGTTTTTCTGTGTCGGTAGTGCAACCGCTAACGCCTTACATCAACAGGGTGTCACAGCAGTACTTTTTCCCAAGCAAGATTTCAGTAGTGAAGGCTTATTGCAACTACCCGCATTGCAGTCAGTCGAAGGCAAAAAAATAGTGATCGTGCGTGGCCGCGGTGGTCGTGAATTATTATATGAGACATTACAAGCACGTGGTGCCATCGTGCATTATCTAGAGACCTACCAACGCGTCCTGCCTAAATGTCAGTACAGCGCTGATGGTGATATCGTTTTCATTACCAGTAATGAAGTAGCGGATAATCTGGTACAACTAACCACAAAAGCAGAGAAACATCGGTTATTACAAACACAAACTATTGTTGGCCATGAGAACATTGCTATTCATATAAAGACCCTCGGCTTTAGTAAGACACCGCTAGTCGCAGCAAACCCTAGGGATGACAGTATGCTAGAGACCTTACTCAACTGGGTGAACACTGATGACTGATACTAAGCAGACAGAAGCAACCAACTCATCAGAAAAAAAATCACCCGTAAAAAACCTGAAGAAGGAAGATCTGGCCGCCAAGGATGGCATTGGTAAAACTAGTTTAATTAACCTTAGCCTGATACTTACTTTGTTACTCAGCATGGCATTAGGATTAGCTGCATTAACAGCCAGTTATTTCCTATGGCAAAAAATTAACGATGACAGTCAAATATTAAAAACCAATGCTGAGCAACAACAAGACTTATTTACAGCATCGCAAAAAGAGTTAACTGCTGAACTTCAACAACAGATACAGGCTCAGATAAAACAAAGTGTTGAGGCCAATAAAAAATTCACCATGGATTTACTTGCACTTACTGCAACCAATCAGCAACTAGAACGACAGATACAAAATAACAGCAATGTCTTGCATCAAGATCAGCGCGGCTGGCAACTGAAAGAGCTGCAATACATCCTGCGTATTGCACAGCACCGCCTACTACTCGATCGCGATATCGAGGGAGCTATAGCCGCACTAGAAACTACTGATAATCGCTTAAGTGAGATCAACCAGACAGACTTACTGCCACTGCGAAAACTGATCGCACAGCAGTTGCAGAAATTAGCCAGTTACCCGGTACCGGATTATGTCGGCCTACAGCTTAAATTGGACCAACTCATTATTGCCTTCCAAGATGCCTATCGCCATGAAGTACATAAGGCCTCAGAAAAAAATATCGTCATCAAAGATACCAAGGCCAGCACGACATCAACTGAAGGCAGCGAGACCACTGACCGTAGTTTCCTTAAAGAGACCATGGATCGAGCTAAAACCATACTGAATCAAAATGTGAAACTACGCCAGCATACACAGGTACCATTGCCTTCATCAGCAGAACAAGAGCTCAATTTTTCTTTTCAGTTTGTCCAAGAAAAATTAGCCACTGCAAAATTTGCTGTCAGCAGCCGTAACGATTCCCTATTTAAGCAACAACTAGAAAGCGCTATAAACTGGTTAACTAAGGAACCACGGCTAGGATCAAACTCCAAGCTATTGGAAGCCATTAAAAAACTATCCGAAATTAATCTAGAACCAACCTTACCTGATATTTCAGCCCCTTATAAATTGCTAGAAAAACTATCCATAGATAGCAACAAGCCAATAAAAAAAGAAGTAACAGTCGATAGAGAAGCCTTATGAAATACTCCTTAATAATATTGCTACTACTTAGCTTATTAGTCGCTGCTGGCGGACTTTTCATTTTGGGTGAAGATGGCAATGCAGTAATCAGCCATGGCACTTGGTCTGCTGAGATTGAATTGGTTTACTTTTATTTTGGTGCTATCGCCTTATTTTTAATCTTGCATATCATGCTACGCATTATCACAACTATCATGCAGTTGCCTGCCAGATTACAGGCGCGGATCAAGCATAAGCGTCTATTTGAGATTCTACAGTCATTAGAAAATGCACAACTGGCAGCAGAACAAAAACAATGGAAATCAGCTTTACGCATCGTCACCAAACACTGCGCCACCAGCCCCGTGCCACGGCTACAATATGTCTTAGCTTGGCATTATGCGCAGTTAGCCGGTAACAGCCAAGCCGCTACAAAAAATTTAGACCTTTTGCGTAATACTGATAATGGCCGCGCGATCGCGAATGCATTAGAAGCACAACTAGTCGTTCAACAACAACCCGCTAAAGCCCTTAATTTATTAGAAGACAGCAATCCAGACTCACCCAACACCCTGATCACTAAGGCACAGGGCTTCATGCAGAATCATGACAGTGTTGCCTTGCAGTCCTTACTAGAAAAACTGCAACAGCATGCTAAAAATCATGAGCAGGTTAAGCATTGCTTAACTGCTGCACTGGTTTGGTTGATAGCCGATTTTGTGCGCAATCATGATCAAGAAAAACTGACAGGGTTATGGAAAAAATATTCTATAATCATTAGGTCTCAGCAAACATTATTACAGCTTTATTGCAGCGCCTTGATAGATGCTGAAAATGACCTACAAGCAGAACAGATTATTAGCCAAGAATTAAATACGCATTGGGATGATGAATTACTCAGAAGCTATGCACGTTTGAATTTAAACAACCACCATCAACGTATTAAACAGTTAGAACAATGGCTACGCAAACGACCACATCAGGCCACTTTATTACAGCTGATTGGTCATTTACAGTTGGCTCAGGGTGATGCCAAAAAAGCTATTCAATACTTAGATAAAAGCTTAGGTATCAAACCTAGCATCGCCAGCTATGCCGACTTAGTGCAAGCACATGAGCAATTAGAGCAACCTGTGCAAGCACGTGAATATGCCAAGCTTGGTCTAACATTAGCGAACCAAGAGTCACTCTCAAAAAAATGATGTCGAATATTATTATTGCTGGCTGTGGCTTCCTTGGTCGTGCCTTGATCCCACAATTAGTAAAGCAAGAACAAGATGCGCTCTGCCTGATGCAGAGTAAGCAAAGTGAAGATTTGGTATTAGCCTTAGGCATGCCAACACAGCGCCTTGATTTTGATCGGGCCAGCGAGCTCAGCACACTGGATACTCAGGCAAAGGATATTTATTACTTTGCACCTCCAGCAAAAACAGACGACAGTGACCAACGCATGGTCAATTTCCTGGCTCGTTGTGAAGCTGCTGTCCCCCGGCGTATCGTCTATATCAGCACCTCTGGAGTATATGGTGATTGTGCTGGAGATTGGGTCAATGAAGATGCCGAACTTAAGCCCATCACAGCAAGGGCAAAACGTCGTGTATATGCTGAAAATTGCTTGCTCACATTTTGTAAAAAATATAACTGTGAATACCAAATCCTACGTGTTGGCGGCATCTATGGTGCAGAACGCTTACCCTTACATCGTTTATCTGCGATCAAAGTGATTGATCCAGAACAGGCGCCTTACAGTAATCGCATCCATGTTGATGACTTAGCTAGCGTTTGTTTGGCAGCGATGTCAGCTGAGCGCTGTAATGAGATTTTTAATGTTGCCGATGGTAGCCCTAGCAGCATGACTGATTTTTACTTTTCAATCGCTGACCGTGCCCAACTACAACGCCCGGAAGCGGTCTCTCTAGATGCTGCCGATACAGAACTTTCACCCGCTATGCTGTCTTTTATTAACGAAGCGCGGCGACTTGATATCACTAAGATGCAGTTGTTGCTTCAGCCAGTACTACGTTACTCCAATCTACAGGCTGGCTTAGACCATTGTTTTGGCCAACTTAAGGCTAAAAACTAATGGACTTGCTTGAACCAAAGTCAGCGCTTGGGTACTCTGGACAGATACTTTTTTCTTATCTTACTTCGCCCAAGCTATGCTCATAAAATTCTGCCTAAGCACCAGCCTACTGTTCCTGGTCTGGCTATTGTTATCTGGATTCTTAAAGACCAATCTATTGGTCTTAGGCCTCCTATCCAGTGGTTTGGTTAGTCTATTAGCAGTTAAGCTTGAGCTGCTGGATAAAAATAGCCAACGCTTGCGGATCAATCTACGATTACCACGCTATCTACCCTTCTTATTTAAAGAGATCTGGCACTCTAATCTACATGTTGCAGCCTTGATCTTGAATCCGAAGCTGCCTATTCAGCCACAGATTTTGCGTTACCAAGCCAAACAGAAAAGTGAGAGCGGTTTAGCCGTACATGCCAACAGCATTACATTGACACCGGGTACAATCAGTATTGATATCAAGGATAAAGAAATCTTGATACATGCACTCAGCAACACTACTGCTGATGGTGTACGTGAAGGCAACATTGATAAGCAAGTATGCAAGCTAGAGGGTGAATCATGATCGCCGCTGCCCTGATTGCGATTATGATTGTGATGTTAATTGCGCTCATTCGTACCTGTATTGGCCCCTCATTGTTTGATCGCATTTTAGCGATCAATACTTTTAGTACGGCAACTGTGCTGATGATTTCACTCTATGGGTTTTTTAATCAACGCCCAGAGTTTTTAGATATTGCCATTGTCTATGCCATGATCAACTTTATTGGCACAGTCGCCTTATTAAAGCTGCATCGCTTCGACGACTTAGGCCATGATGGGGATGAGACATGATTGAGATGTTACTCAGCATGCTCAGTATGCTGTTAATTGGACTAGGCTGTAGTTTTTGTCTTATCGGTGCCTTAGGCTTATTACGCATGCCGAGTTTTATCACTCGTACGCATGCTGCCAGCCTGATCGATTCCCTAGGTGCGATTCTGATTTTATCTGGACTGATCCTAGAGGCTGGTCTCAGCCTGATTACAATTAAACTACTGTTCATCTTGGCCTTCTTATTATTGACTGGCCCAACTGCAATCCATGCACTAGTGAACACCGCAGTCAACGAAGAACCGAAACAGATCACTGGCGACGATAAATAATGGAACATTTCATTATTATTTTTTTACTCAGTCTGCTAGCGATTACTGCAATTGCGATTATTTTTATGCGCAGCATGCTCTCAGTCATTATGCTGGGATCGATCTACAGCCTTCTATCAGCAGTAATTTTTGTAGTGTTAGATGCGGTTGATGTTGCCTTTACTGAAGCGGCAGTCGGCGCAGGTATTTCTAGCGTCTTATTTCTCAGTGCCTTTGCTGTCACTGGCAAACGTCAAGTGCTTAAGCAAAAAAACAAACTCATTGCTTTGCTTACAGTCAGCCTAACAGCTACTGCTTTGCTTTATGCCACCTCTGACATGCCTTATGTTGGTGATCCCAACTCACCAGTTCAGACACATGTTGCATCACGTTATATAGAGCAGAGTGGTAGTGAAGTAGGCATACCTAATATTGTTACATCAGTACTTGCCAGTTATCGAGGCTTCGATACCTTAGGTGAAGTGGCTGTAGTATTTACTGCCATGATCGCAGTATTACTGCTCTTACTAAGACGAGAAGAAGACCAGGAGATTGATCGTGAAAAATAATCCGGTCATTAAGCAAACGAGCTTTCTCTTAATTCCTGTGATTTTATTGTTCGGACTTTATGTTCAGTTCCATGGAGACTATGGCCCAGGTGGTGGTTTTCAGGCTGGTGTCATCTTTGCTAGTGGCCTCATCTTATATGCTTTAATCGAAGGCCATGCCAAGGCTGAAAAAATATTTTCTATGCGCTTGGCACGCATACTCGCTGCATCTGGTTTATTACTATATGCAGGGGTGGGTGTTGTCAGTATGTTCTTAGGGGCGAATTTCCTCGACTATAATGTGCTCGCGCATGATCCTTTACATGGTCAGCATTGGGGTATTTTTTGGGTTGAACTTGGTGTCGGCCTTACCGTCACCTCAGTCATGCTTTCTATCTTTTATGCCTTCACTCACTTCAAGTAGCGCTTAAGTATGCTCAGCGGTTTATATAATTATTGGATTGCAATCTTACTCATGGCGATTGGCTTCTACATCGTCATAGCGCACAGCAACCTATTCACAAAAATGATTGGTCTGAATATATTTCAGACCTCTGTTTTTATTCTATTCATATCAATGGGTAAGGTTGATGGTGGCACTGCACCGATCCTAAGTGAGGCCTATACGGTCTACTCCAATCCATTACCACATGTACTTATTCTAACGGCGATTGTTGTTAGCGTAGCGACCACTGCTGTTGGCTTAGCACTGATCGTTAATATCAACCGTCGCTATAAAACTTTAGATGAACATGAGATTGAACAACAAGAGTTAGACCAAGAGTAATGACGCATCATCTCGCCATACTGCAAGTCGTGCTGCCACTAATAGCAGCCCCAATCTGTAGCCTGATTAATCATCGTAAGGCCTGCTGGCTTTTCGCTACTACCGTGGCATGGCTAGTGTTTGCTACAGCATTGACTTTATTTTTAGAGGTTCAGACAGCCGGCAGCATTCGTTATGAGATTGGTGGCTGGCAACCGCCCTGGGGTATCGAGTATCACATTGATGCCTTAGCTGCTTTTGTTTTACTCCTAGTCAGTGCGATGGCAGCAATTACTCTAAGTGCATTTCAGCAACGCATAGCGATTGAAATCCCAAAACATAAACAAGGGCTTTTCTATGCTGCCTTTTTACTCTGCTTAACTGGGCTACTAGGCATAGTCGCCACCGGTGATGCATTTAATATTTTTGTCTTTTTAGAGATTAGCTCACTCTCTGCTTATGCTTTAATCGCATTAGGTCAAGATCGCAGAGCACTAACTGCCTCCTTTGAATATCTGATCATGGGTACCATTGGTGCGACTTTCATTTTGATCGGTATCGGTTTGCTATATATGCAAACGGGCACTTTAAACATTGCTGACTTGCAAGCTCGTATCCCTGAAATAAGTCATCTTCGTAGCGTGCATGCAGCCTTTGCCTTTTTCACTATCGGCATCTTTCTCAAGCTTGCCTTATTCCCATTACATCATTGGCTGCCTGGTGCTTATGCCTATGCCCCTTCTGCAGTCAGTACGTTTCTTGCAGCGACTGCAACCAAAGTAGCTCTGTATTTACTTTATCGTGTGTTCTATACCATCTTTGGTTTTGAATTTTCATTTGAGGTGTTACAGCTACATTACATTCTCATGCCATTATCGATATTGGCGATCGTCATCAGCTCGCTGAATGCTATCTTTCAGCAAGATGTGAAGAAGATGCTAGCCTATTCTAGCCTGGGTCAGATTGGTTATATGACCTTAGGTATCTCTTTGTTTAGCGACGTCGGTCTCGTTGCCAGTATTTTGCACCTGTTTAACCATGCCTTTATTAAAGGTGCCTTATTTATGACCATGGCTTGTTTCCTATTCAGAACTCCATCAATGCGCCTAGATGATTTAAATGGCGCTGGCCGTACCATGCCTTGGGTTGGTATAGCTTTTGTCATTGGCGGGTTGGGCTTGATTGGTATTCCTTTAACCTCTGGCTTTATCAGTAAGTGGTTACTGGTATCAGCTGTGATGGAACAAGGCCACTGGTGGCTAGTTGCGATTATTGTATTCAGTTCATTGCTAGCCCTTATCTATGTTTGGCGTGTGGTAGAACACCTTTTCTTTCGTCAGCCAAGTGCCGCATTAATCGCTAATAAACAACCTATAGGCGCGTTACTACCATTCACTTGGATAGTCTTACTCAGCACCCTTTATTTTGGTATTAACTCTGACTTCCCTGTGCAGGCGGCCAAAGCTGCAGCCAAGGCCCTACAGTAATACGACATGATGTTAGCCAATAGCCTTTACCTCAACCTTGCCATCCCTGTCATTGGCGCCTGCCTGATCGCTTTATTGCATCAGCATAGACGTGCTTTTGAATTGGTCTTTATCGGCACAGCCGCCGTACTACTTTGGAATACCCTGCGCCTCTTTGATTTGGGTCAGGCGGCATATTTTACTAACATCAGCCCGTTCTCACTGATCGACTCGATTCCACTGGCATTCCATTTAGAGCCTTTAGGCCTACTCTTTGCTGGCATCGCCTCTAGCCTATTTTTAGTAACGACGTTGTATGCGATTGGCTATATGAATGCCAATAATGAAAACCATTTGGCACGCTTTTATTTTTGTTTTTGTATCGCAATCTTTGCCGTCATGGGCATTGCCTTTGCAGCCAATCTACTGACCCTGTTTATCTTTTATGAGATCTTGAGTTTCAGCACCTATCCATTGGTCACACATAAAGGCAATGAAGCGGCCCGTAATGGTGGCAGGGCCTATCTAGGCTTACTCTTAAGCACCTCTATAGGTTTCTTTTTGATAGCCATCCTATGGGTCTGGGCGAGTACTGGTGAGCTTGATTTTGTTCGTGATGGCTTCTTACAAGAACAGATGCCGAAAGAGGCCTTAATTGTTCTCTATACTCTATTTGCCTTCGGTGTTGGTAAAGCCGGCTTGATGCCTTTCCATCGCTGGCTACCTTCTGCCATGGTCGCACCAACCCCAGTCAGTGCCTTATTGCATGCGGTAGCCGTTGTGAAGGCGGGGGTTTTCTGTGTATTGAAGATTACTGTCTATGTCTTCGGCCTCGATCTACTCAGCAGTGATGGTGTCAGTACACTGATTATTTGGGTGGCAACAGCAACTATGCTGTTGGCCTCATTAGTCGCACTGACACAGGATAATTTAAAGGCCCGCCTAGCCTATTCAACTGTCAGCCAACTTTCTTATATTGTCTTGGGCGCCGCCCTGGCAACTGCTAGCAGTATTGCTGGCGCAAGCATGCATATGGCTACGCATGCTGTCGGTAAGATCACTTTATTCTTTTGTGCAGGCGCTATTTATACCGCAGCAAAAAAGACTAAGGTCAGCGAACTTGACGGCCTAGCCAAAGCGATGCCAATTACATTTATTGCTTATACGGTGGCCGCACTGAGTATTATTGGTCTGCCACCAATGGCCGGATCTTGGAGTAAATGGTTTTTACTCGATGGCGCCTTACAGGCTGATTATTTTTGGGTTGCTATCGCTTTTATTATTAGTACCTTATTAAATATGGCTTATTTGCTGCCGGTAGTGGCACGTGGCTTTTTTGCGCCAGCTAAAGATGATCTTTCTGGCATACAAGAAGCACCTTGGATGTGCCTATTACCGTTAAGCATCACCGCCGTATCATGTTTTGTGTTGTTCTTTTTACTGCAAGAACTTCATCTATTTTTACAGCCCCTATTTAATTAGCGGGAGAGACTGACTCATGCCAGTAAAATCAAAATTAGCAAAGACCCTGATTATTGGTCTCTATATTATTTGTGCAGCTTTATTGCTAGTCGAATTCTTTTACCATCGACATGGGCATTTTGATTTTGAACTTTGGTTTGGCTTTTATGCTGGCTTTGGCCTCTTGGCTTACTTATTCATTGTCTTAAGTGCAACTCAGTTGCGTAAATGGCTACAACGCTCTGAAGATTATTATGACTGAGTTACTACAACACCCAGGACTAATCCTAATGTTGGGAGCTCCCTTCTTAGGACCCTTATCAGATCGACTGCGTGCGTCAGTCGCAGTACTTTTGCCACTGCTCGCTTTAATAATTTTTTTACAACTACCGCGCGAGTTTAGCCTTACCTATTCTTTATTTTCTTATGAACTACGTCCTATCTTTATAGATGGTCTGAGTTGGATCTTTAGCTTGATCTTTCTGATTGCTGCAGTGTTGGTTGCGATCTATTCATGGCATGGCAATAACCGCTTAGAACAAATAAGCATTCCACTTTATGCCGGCTCTGCAATTACAGCGGTAATGGCAGGGGACCTCTTAACACTATTTATTTGTTGGGAGATTAGCGCCCTATCATCGACGCTGATTATCTGGGCAAATCGCTCACACTATTCACGTAGTGCGGGTATGCGTTATCTATTTATTCAGGTGCTATCTGGTTTATTACTACTGCTTGGTACCCTGCTGCACTTCCAAGATACACAATCCCTATTATTCACTGCCTTTGCCCTTGATAGCCTCGCACATTGGTTGATCTTTTTCGCTTTCGGCATCAAATGCGCGTTCCCTCTATTGCATAATTGGTTACAAGACGCCTATCCTCATGCCAGTGCTAGTGGCACAGTGGCACTTTCTGCTTTCACCACTAAGCTCGCCGTTTATTGTTTAGCACGCGCCTTTGCAGGTACCGAGTACCTGCTCTGGATCGGCGCTGTAATGACGGCCTTTCCTATCTTTTTTGCCGTCATAGAAAATGATCTTAGACGAGTGCTGTCCTATAGCCTAAATAATCAACTTGGTTTTATGGTGGTAGGTATCGGTATTGGCACACCACTGGCATTGAACGGCACAGCCGCTCATGCCTTCTGTCATATTCTCTATAAAGCGTTACTCTTTATGAGTATGGGTGCGGTGCTACATCGCATCGGTACAACCAAGGCCAGCAAACTCGGCGGTTTAGCTAAGTCTATGCCGTGGACTGCAGTCTTTTGCATTATTGGTGCTGCATCGATCTCTGCTGTGCCTTTATTCAGTGGTTTTGTTTCAAAAGGTATTATCTTATTTGCGGTTGCAGAAGAAGGTTACTGGTTGCTCTGGCTAGTCCTACTATTTGCATCAGCTGGTGTGTTGGATCATTCTGGTATCAAAGTGCCTTTCTTTAGCTTCTTTGCACATGATCAAGGTTTGCGTTGCCAAGAAGCACCAAAAAATATGCTACTGGCGATGGCTATTACGGCGGCCGCTTGCATCGGTATCGGTGTTGCACCTGATTTACTCTATGCCTTGTTACCAAACAGCATGGAATTTCACCCCTATACGTGGGATCACACCATTACTCAGCTTCAGCTATTGTTCTTCGCTGGCTTAGGCTTTGTATTACTTTATGTAAATGGTTGGTATCCAGCAGAAATTCGCGCAATCAATCTAGACAGCGACTGGCTCTACCGAAAGCCATTAAATGGCCTTGCTAGCATAGGCCTGAAGGCTTTTAACCGCAGCAGTATCGGCTGGCAGAACCTACGCTCACAAACAGCTCGCAAGCTGATTGATATCAGCTATCAGAGTAATGGTCCTCACAGTCAATTAGCGCGCGGCGTCACGGTTAGCAGCATGGTATTAATTGTCTCAATTTTACTCGGTTGCACCCTACTTTTTTATTACTTATAGACTGCCCTAAAATACTCAATAATGGCTAGCCACCAGAGGTTTCTACGCCTCTTCTTAAGATCTCAGTTGATTTTTTAGTACCTTCTCAAAAAGACCGCTAAACATGTGGCCTAAGCAAAACCAACTTTATAGCGACTGTTAAATTTTTTTACCCCCACGGCCTTCATGATGGGTTACACTAATTATGTGATTAATAAACACATTTATTGATCTATAATTTAATTATAAAAAAATTAATCTACAGTTGGAGATACGCTTATGAACTTGGTA
>Ga0228674_1000283_pt1 | contig 37851 bp, 33 predicted proteins | sample 1D_rmetaG_FD_189054 | JGI IMG/M metagenome (GOLD analysis project Ga0228674, IMG submission 189054) | Seawater microbial communities from Monterey Bay, California, United States - 1D_r | ecosystem: Environmental > Aquatic > Marine > Coastal | place: USA: California | collected 2016-09-26
CGTGTTGCTACTTTAGCAAAACTGAGCTCTTCTTTACTTCGGATATCTAGTACTTTTTTACGAAAATCTAATGAATAAGTCATTTAGAAGAGTATAACTAAAATAAGATATTTAGGCTATATGCCTAATGAATCTATTGGATATCTCTTTTTCATGCAGATCCCATTTGGAGGAAAGATCGTCGTTAAAACTAAAGGGCCGAAAGCTAAAACACTGCAAAATGAGATAGTCAAGACAATTCGATGACGTGACTTTAAAAACCCCACCCGTAGATGGGGCTAAAATCATCTGATAGCAGCTTCTATGACCTTTTTGATCGGATCTAACAATCGGTCTTGAAGATTTCTGATGGCCAGTTCTTTTGGGTATTCAAAACGAAAAGTCACGGGTACTTTCGCTTCAAAAGCCTCATCACCAATCAATATTTTAGGAAGTATTTTTACTTCTAATACCCCAGAAAAGGTTCTCTTGATGGGATTCCACTCCATCTGCCAAAAAGTAGAAGACCCTATTTCTATGATTAAATCAGCTTCAGATCTCTGAAAGACCTTTTTTAGTTCAAGAAAGGTTTTTACCCCAGAAATTTTACTTTGAAACTGCTCAACAGCAGCGTATGCTTGAGTTAGCATCGCAAACTCCCTTTTAGTTTGTTGATGTTAGCCCTCTTTAGCTGCGACTAACAGCTCTAGGGGGCGTTTTTTTGTTGTTTAAACAACAAGCTTATCATACCTTTTTTCTTTGACATTGTACAATAAAATTATCCAGGATAAAATATGCGCGCATAGGATAGATAATAAATGGCCATTAAATCTACAGATTATGCGCTGTCCAAACCTCAAAATGCTCAGGGGCCTCTCAAGCCTGTCGAAAGCAAACATCATCAAATTTTCAGAGATTACGCTGAGCTGGTAAGAAATGGACTTGCATGGCTTAACTATAGTCCTGAGCAGAGGATCCAAGCAAATTCTCAATATGCTGAGAGCTTGAGACGGAAAATCACGCAGAGATTTGGGCTTTCCCATAGTTTTGCACCTGGCTGCCAGGAAGATAATGCTCGGTTCAAAGACGTCTATAAGACATTTTTTGTTGCGATTCGGGGCACTGAGCCCTTGGTAAAACAGGCTTCTTCAAATCTAATATGGAAATTTAGGACCTACCGAGATGTTTGCATAGATCATAGCTATTGCGTAGGAAGGTATCCTAGTCGCATTCCTACTGAAGGAATCAAAAAAGAGCTGCATGCTTTATTGGAAGAGACGTTTGGACTTAGGGAAGAATTTCTAAAGAGTCTCCGTGCTAATAACCGCAAAATTGAAGATACTCTACAAGTTGAGCGTCTAGACTCCCCATACAAATTTGATCAGTCTCATTCGGATTTAAACGTCATTCTTTATTCAGTGCTGATGGCTTTAAAACCTGCCTACGTTCTGCATGAACAGACCTATCCTCTCTGCAAAGACACTTTGATGGATATTTTTACTCGTCTTTTAGAGATTAAATGGCTGGAAAACGATAATCATCAAATTCGGATATATCTGGGTAACAAACAAATCATCCATCGTTCTATTGATCACAAAGAGATCAAAGGGGTTTTTAGTGATGAAGAGATCCATTACGTAGCTAAACAAACATGTTCTGATGGAGCTTGTGGACTGCATGCCCTACTGGGAGAGCCCATTAATGGAGAATACCGTTATTCAGGTCCTCAAAACGTACGTGAGGTTTTTGTTGAGCGTCTTAAGGAAAAAATCGCAGATCCAGTAATTCGAATGCGTCTAAAATGTCGTATTAAATCTCATCTAACTGCTACAGCTGACAGGTCCTCAAGAATGATTTTTCAAGGAGAAGGAGAAACGTTAAAGAGGGATTATTCGAGAAGGACAGAGTCCCTTGAAAGATATCGATTACAGATAGAACGAGACGAAGAATTATTTTGGTTAAGTCAACTCAATAGCCCTGCTATTCGAGAAAAGGTATTACAAGAAGCACGAAAAACAATACCTTCCTTTGTTAGTGATGAAGCAATTATAGAAAAGGCCAGGGAAAACCCTAGTGAGATTGCAACTTTTATCTATGAAAATCGGAATGCTTTTCTTCAGAGACTTGATTATAGTGATGCAAGGAAGATTTCTCACCTGCAAAATCAAAAAAAACTTCTTTTATTAGAGATAAAAAAGCTTCAATCCGACTTTATTTTTACAGAGATTTATCCTCACTATCTTGAAGTTGTTAAACATCCAAACTACTTTTTCAATACTGAAGAGCTAGAAATTGCAGCCCTTTTATTTGAAAAAAAAAATGCAAGTTTTCACCTTAAACTTCGGAGAAATCGAACGGGCGACAGGGCTGATTAATGAAGACCTTGAAGGGCTCCCCACTATTATTTACCATAGAGATGCCCATTTTAACAGGTGCGTTCCGTGCACTTCTGAAGAACAAGAAGAAATAATCTCTCAACGCTCGCATTATGTTGATTGGGAAGCGATAAAAAAATTAGCATCTGAAGCCACAAAAGAAGATGAGATTCTATCCGAGCTCTATGTAAAAAGGTTTCGAAGTACCCTTAAAAATGAGGCCTGCTCCCTAGCAACATCTGGAGGAATATCTTTCTTTACTGGAAATCCTGTATGGGTCCTGGGCCAGTCAGGGAGAACAGCAGTTAAGGTTTTGGGGACACACATTGATCCGAAACAGCAACGCAAAGATATCCAACTCATGATGCTATTAATGAACTCCTCAGTTGGAAAAGGATTGGGTGGCAATCCTTATCAATTATTGCTGGGTCTTGGAATAGATCTCTGGGACCTTGGGGACCGTCCTGAAGATATAAAGAAAAATAAGGCTTCCCTTCGAAATATGGTGATTTCTACCCTAAAGGGAGGAGTAACTCTTGATCAGAAGAAATTCCTAGAGCATTTACTAGGAGGAGTCCTATCTGAAGGAACAAACAGATTGCTTCCCGAAATCGATGAGAAAACATCAATATGGGCTCGGGCTCCTATAGAGTTTTTAAAGAACCAAGACCTTCAAGGGATAACTGTTGAAAAGACAGTTGCATCTGCCTTCAAAAAGCCTCCTGCTCCTAAAGTTGGTGGAATCCTAACTCCTGAAGAACAAGCAATGTATCCAGAAAGAATACTTAGTGCTGAAGAGTTGCAACAGCAAGAAGATCTCAGATTAGAACAAGCTGATGATGATCAAAGGCAGACTGAATATGAGAGATGGCAAACAGAGTATGATCAATGGCAGAAAGATTCTGCTGCAAACACCTTAGCTCTTACAAATGCCAATAATGAGCTAATCCAGAAAGAAGCTGGAGTTATAGAGGCTCAGAAATATTATGATGAAAAGTATGCTAAGGGGCAAGACACCTGGGGTCCTAAACAAGCTAGAGAAGCAGAAAAAAAAATCACCAATGCTGAAAATAATTTAATAAAAGCTACTTACGAAAGAGATCAAGCTCAGAAAGTAGTTTATGGACTGCAGGGTATCGAAATCGTTCCAGAGCCTAAGGTAAGACCTAAGAAGCCCAAAACTGTTGTTGGCAAGGTGGGGAAGTGGATCAATGAAAACGTCTCAGTAAGTGGGGAAGCTAATCTTGGTACAATTTCCTCTCCTGAAATGAACAGAGCTAGAGGAGAACCGACACTTTTCCATCATGATTTAAAACCAGAACCTACAACAAGACAGATCTCCTCACCCTACTGGGAATCTCGCCATCAAATAGCGATGGACAGAGCAGGCCTTCAGAGCGTAGACTCTAAAAGTGACAACCATATACAGGAGCCAAAGTCAAACACGGCACAGAACTATGGATGGCAAAGTGTTGAGTCAATGCAACAGCAGCAAATATTCGATAGGAATATGTCCTACCAGTCTCCTGTTAACAATTCTCCGCAAGCAGCGATCGATTACCAAGCTCTGTGGGGACGAGGTGTTGCTAACAATGTGCAGATGCCACCAATGGGTATGAGCAGCCTGGGACAAAATGAAATCGTTCCCTATCAACATCACCAAAGGAATATACCAATTCAAGTGGCGGGACTTCTTCCATTTGTAATTGCTAAGACCGTTCCAGAGCAAACTCAAAGAAAGGTTGAAACGTGGGTTAAAGGCTTTATTCAACAATGGAAAGATGATCCCTTAAAGGCTAGAAAAGACCTGGATCTTTGCTTGATTCTAGGAGCTAAAAACATCGTTGTGATTGCTGTCCAAGCTTTTGAGCAACCAAGCTTAAAGGCTAGACCAAATACCTTTGGATTGATGGAAGTTTCGGATAGGTTTGACAACTGGTTTGCTCAGAAAGTAAACATAGATCTGACCTCACCTAATGCTCAGATGGGGATGTTTGTTGGGGAATTTGCTATGCCGATTCCTATGATGGGGGCATTTAAGCACTGTACAAAGGTTGGACAAGAAGCTTTTGCCTTCATGCGACAATCTGCTAAATTTATGAAACCTAATCCATTACTTGATAGAGCTCTTGCATTTCCTCAAGGCTTTAGCAATGAAGTTCGGGCTATTGAAGCGTTGCAGAATCCTGTTTATCGGAGTGGGTTTGCTGGTGAGAAAGCGATTCAGCAGGCTAGGAAGGCTGTGAATATGCCTTCTTGGAAAAAGATAGGAATAGATATGGAACACGCAGTTTCCGGTCATATGCAAGGCGGTTGGAGGACAGGGTGCAAAGGACATAAAAAATCTCTCTTTCCCAAAGAAATGACAAAGCAACAAATTGAAACGGCAATACGACAGGCATACAGATACGGAAAAAAATTAAAAACACAGAATGCAACAACAGTTATTGTTCGAGGAGAACACAAAGGGTTAAAACTTGAAATGTATGTAAACACAGAAAAGAAAATTATTGAAACAGCGTACCCCAAACAATGGATAGATTGAAAATAAATCTCAGAAAAGAAACTTTATATATAAATGGTTCTGGAGCAGTAATAGGTGATATTTGCTTCTCTGTTGGCGATTGGTATTTTCCCGAAAAAGATTGGGATGATTTCGTTGTTAGACTTTTATATTGGATTACAAAAAATCTTATTAATCTAAAGTTTAAAGAAAAACAACCTCAAGAAATGCCTTTTATGGAAGGTCCTTTTAAGGTTTCAATCCAATTAAATGAAAAAGACGAATGTTTAGTTAATTTCATTGAGGGTGAAAAGTTTTTTGGTGATAAGGAAATTATGCATAAAACAATAACAGTTCCTTTTGAAGATATAAAAAGCGAAGTAAAGAATTCCTGTAATATTCTTCTTCATATGAAAGAAACAAAAGAGCTTGATTTTGAAGATGATTATGAAATTCTTAAAGAATCTTATGACTTGTTGTGTAAATGCTAAAATACATCAATTTATTGGTCTTCCAGTTTTAAGTTCTGCTTTTCTTTTTTCAAAGGAGCTACCTCGATCGGATTCCATTTGATTTACTTCTTTTTCAAGAGCTGTTTCCACCAAATAGGACAAAGTAAGACCAGGTGTCCAATAAGTGGCATTTTTAATACGGTCAATAATGTCTTCTGAAATCTGGACAGTAATTCGTCTTTTTTTATTTTTCGATGGCTCTTGTTTTGGAGCAGAGGGTGTCTGATTTCCCCCAATTAATTCATCTAATGGATTCTTTCCAATAATTTCACGTTTTGCCATATTTACTTCCCTTTATTCCGTTTAATGATTTCCATGGAAAGACTTCTGTAATCTTCAGCTCCTAAGCTTTTAGAATCGTATAGATTAATTGGTGTTTCAAAAGATGGTGCTTCTGCCAGTCTGATGTTCTCCCTAATTACAGTAGTATAAACCTGATCCTTAAATCGTTTTCTTAAATCAGCAACAATAGCTTTTGATAGCCTTGTTCTTTTATTAACTCTACAGGGCAAAATCCCATCAATTTTTAGATCTGGATTAAGTCTCTCTTGAACTGTTTGAATTGTTTGAAGGAGTTGGACCAATCCTTGAACAGCCATGATGTGAGTTTCCACTGGGATCAATACTTTTTTTACGGCATTCAGAGCGTTTAGTGACATGATTCCAAGATTGGGAGGGCAATCTGCTAGTAGATAATCCCATTGGTTTCCTAATGCAGGAAGACTTCTTTTTAAAATATTTTCTGCTCCAATCTCATTAGATAGAACCTTATCAGCATTTATAAGCCAAGGAGAAAAGGGAATCATATCAAGATTTGGAATATGACTATTACATACAATATCTGAAAGGGTTCCATTTCCTGTAAAGAAACCATATAGGTCCTGTGTGGGATTTGAAAATCCAAGCCATTTTGAAGCTGAGCCTTGAGGATCAAGATCTAACACCAAGGCTTTCTTCCCTTGCTCTACTAGAAAGCTAGCCAAGTTAATAGTAGTGGTAGTTTTTCCTGACCCACCTTTCTGATTTAAAATAGCGAATGTTTCCATTACATGTAATGGTTACATTTATTGTAATTAATGTCTTTAAAAGTTATGAAAAATCACAACAACATCGATTTTTGATCTACAATCGAATTTTTAATTTTATTTGGTTAATCACAAAGACCACATCAAGATAAGCCAGTACAGCGCAAATATGAAAGCCGATTTTTAGTATAAAAAAATTGAAAACCCCTTCTTGGGTCTACGCTTCAAAAACCGCCCTCTTGCATCAACCCAAATAACTTTTCCAGAATCGCTCTGATATTTCTCGGCTAGTGCTGAACAGTTCTTTTCTCCAAAGACTCCCTCGAGCTTATCCATGATATCCTCCCAACCAAATCCAACAAGCCCAAAGTGCCCCAAGCGATTCACCTCGACTAAAAACTTCCGCTGCTCTTTTGAAAGCCGCCCCTTGTCAGATTTGATCTCCAAGAAAAACGTCTTACCATTCCTGAGGATACAAAAATCTGCTACCCCCGCCAAGACTCCCAAAGGCCTTGGGTCATAGAACCGAGCGCCCCGAGAAGATCCAACATCGTTTTTAACATGAAAGAAGAGGAACTCGTCATGAGCTTGCTTTTGCCGAAGCAGTTTAACAAGACGCTTGTGCAAGTCCCTCTCCATTTCTCCCCCCATAAAACTAAAGCTAACGGCAACGTTTCTTTTTCTTCTTCTTGAGCTCCATTATTCCCCCTTATTGGTAATGAGATTTTCATGTTTGGCAAGCATCTCTTTAGCGCCTTTGATATTGAGTGCCCCTTCGAGCTCAGTCATTTTTTGTTCTCCCTGGCCGATATGGAAATGCAAGAGCTGGCTGATCTTCTTGCAAATATCCTTGATAGGAGCGATGGCCTTTTCCTCGAGCTCCTTAATCGCTGCAGCAACATCATGCGTCTTATGCATCGTTGATCTAACTTCCATCAGCCCTTCGGTAATAGACATAACGTCGTTAAAAATTTCAAATATATTCATTATTTCCCCTCTGTAGTGGTGTTTATTTTCGTTTAAAGAATCCCAGAAATGATTTTCTGGATGGTTTTGGTTCAATGGGTTTAATGCCCTTTAAAAAGTCGACTTCATCAGCAAGCTCTTGGATCGCCTTGAGCATATAAAGCTGCAAGTGCGTCATGTTAATCATTTTTGTTTTGGTCTTTGGCCCATCAGGCTGAAACATTTTGATGAGCTTTGGATGAATTTTATTCGTGTCAGCTTCCTTCTTAGAAAAATAGCCTAGGCCTTCAACAACCTCAGGCATGACTTTTATAACCTCATCAGCAACAAGCCCCAGATGCCTTTTGAAAAAGGCTTTCGCCTTTCTCTTCTTTTTTTCATCGGAATCCTTCTCTTCATAGGGGGCTAAGAAGCCATAGGTATTTAAAGGTAGTCTCCTAATCTTCGACAGTACCCTGTCTTTCACCCTATTGATCGAATGCTTCAGGGATTTATCTGACAATTGATTATAGGCACCGGCTTTATCGATCCCAAAGGTCAGCTGAGTTGCTGGGTCTTGGGTATCTTCATCCGTTCCTCCAAAGAGATAACCAGAGTCACCATCTGCTATGATTTGGATGATGTCGGAGTTGCAAGCAATAAACCCATAATCGCCACCGAAGAACCCTCCAAAAATTGCAGAGTTGTAGCTATTGTAAGTATTTCCTCCTCGCGCTGGCCACTCATTAGTCGCTGCAATATACCCAGGTCCACTTCCTGCCATCGTGAAAAATGTTGGATTCGCAAGGGTGTTGACAACGAGACCATCAATGAATGAGCTTCCTTTGCTAAACGTTGCTATTGGTAGACTCCCATTATCAGATGTAGCGATGTGAAAGGTATCAGCCTTTCCATTTTCAAATCCGAAAAGGAGTTCTATTTTTCTAGTTGTTGATTCATGAAGGACTGTCTGCCTAAAATAAGGCATCGTGGGCTCTTTAATGACATAGCGAGTTTGCTGAGATTCTCCTCCGAATCCACCTGGAAGAAAAAACTCCTGAATCTTACTTGGAATATCAATCCCACTGCTGAGGGCTTTGATTGTTGTGTCGATTGGAGTGCCTGTGACCCCTGCTCCATTAATGTCTCCTTGGAGCTCAACGGCTGTTCCACCACCGCCTCCAGGAGGGCCTAAAATAATTTCACCTTCGTGATATGTTAGGACATTACTTGGATTTTCGATTGAATTTGTTGGATCAAATGCGAGTTTCTTCCAGAGGCCCTCAGGATTCTCTGTTAATAATACCGATGGATCCCCCTCAAATGGATTGAGACCATCCAGTGTAGTTTCTTTAAGATCTGGTGTCATAGTTTTCCTCCCCCCTGTTCTTTATTTTCCTTTGGTTAAAGCATCGACTGCTTCAGCAAGCTCTTGAATCGCCTTGAGCATATAAAGCTGCAAGTGCGTCAGGTTGATCATCCTATTTGTTTCAACAGGACCCTCAGGATCAAAAACCTTAACAATCTCTGGATGCGTCTTATCAAGCTCAGCATCCTTCTTACTCAGATAGCCATGCCCTTGAACGAGCTCTGGGATGATCTTTTCAACTTCATCAGCAACAAGGCCCAATTGCTTCTTGAAGAATTTTCTCGATTTGCTCTTTTTGTTTTCCATAGGATCGCTTGCTTCATAGGGAACAGTGAACCCAAAGGTGCTAAGCTGAAGATTTTTGATTTTTGGGAGGACAGACTCTTTTACTGGGGCAACAGAATGCAGCATATTGCTTGGAGAAAGTGTATGATAATTACCGGTATTATCAATTCCAAAGATCAAATCCGTTTCAGGATTTTGCGTTTCAGAGTCCGTTCCACCAAGGAGATAAATCACTCCACTTGTTAAGATCTGAATGAGCTCTGAACCAACGGCGATATAAGCATACGCTGGTTTGCCAATTCTACCCCCAAACCTCCCTCCAAAAAGAGCAGCGATATAATCATTATAGGTTTGATCCCCATCTCTTCCTGGCCAAATGTTGGTTCCAGCAATATATCCTGGACCATACCCAACAGGATCAATCTCTGATTGAAAAGTAGTTGGACTGGCCAGGGTGCCACTTGCCTGGATCGGTGGTCCTAAAGCAAGTCTATCTTCCTCTAATGTTAGGACATTTTTAGGTTCTGTAACGATATTTGTTGTATCGAACTCCAGCTTTTTCCAAAGACCTTCAGGATTCTCTGTTAAGAAAAGAGAGATATCCCCTTCAAATGGATTGAGCTCATCGATGGTGATTTCTTTAAGATCTGGTGTCATAATTCCCCCCTATTTTTTGTTAGTCTTTTTCTTTTGACCTCGGCATTTTTCCGAGATAGGCCCCCAAGTCTTGTCCATGGCCTTGTTGCTTTTGTACAATAGCCTCCAAAAGCTCGGGCTTTAGATAGTGTTTTAAGTTTTTCTTAGCGCTCAGCTGATTTAACAACGCTTTTTCATAACCCTTCCTACCGAGATAAGCCCCTCCCATTGCCGTTGCAGCCATAGGATTCCTCGCGGCATAACCTGCCAAGAAAGGAACAGCTCTTCTGACTCCTTTTTTAACCTCCGTTGCGCTGCCCTTATCTTTCATCGCGGTTTGGATACCAGTCAAAGCCTTATTAGCCGAGCTTAAGCTTTCGAACTCCTTAACCATTTTTTTCACTTCGGGATCTTTGGAGTTTCTCATATAGGAGGGCAGCCGTTTATCTTCTCTAGCAATAGCCCTCGATAGAGTCTCCTTGGGATAGCTTTTCTTAGCATTGATCAGCCCTGCAATGACCCTACGTTTGTCTTCAGTTGGCAGGTCATTAAAGATCCTCTCCACCTCATAGGTATCCTTCTCAAAGAACTTTAGTGCTGGATCGATGGTATTGCTATACTTGAGATTCTTGACCTCTTTAGCAAACTCTTTTTGGTTCTGATAGGGCGCGACTTTCTCGGCGTAGTTTTGGATCGCCTTTTTCATCCTGCCGCTGGGATCATTTCTCTCAACGACCTCAGAAAACTCCCTCTCTAGCTGATCGACATTCGATCGATAGGGTGTATCTCTCGGGATACTTTTGACAGCCTTTCTGAATTTTAAAAGATCTTCCGCGTTCGGCAATTGATCAAAGTTTTGGATGTACCAATTCTTATATTCTTTAGTCAGGTTCCCGTTCTTGTCAGTGGCATTCCTCGGCATGGAGAAAGAGACGAGCCGCTTGAGTTCTTGATTTGTCTTGTCGATACTCCCCTTCTTCATTTTTAGTGCTGGAGCTCCAGGAAAATCGGTGGACAGAGAGGAATAAGCTCTAAGAGTTTTGGGATTCAAAAGGCCTTCTTGCCCAATCCCAAATTCTTTAGCCGCATCATAGAGAAGGTTGCTATCTTCAACGGCCTTAGAAAAATTCTTCTCGATCGAGTTGAAAACCTTCCGTGGTTCATTGGGGAACTCCTTTTCAAACTTGCCGATATTCTTGGTGATCGATTCGCTCATCCCCTTCATGCGAGCTTTGTTAATTCGAGATTCAATCCCTCTGAGCTTCTCCGTATAGTAAGGGTTCTGAACCGCTTCAGCAATGGTAGCACCTTCACCCAAAATATCAGCTTGTTTCAAGATCTCTTCAGGATCGGTAATGTGGGCTCCCTTGCGGATATCTTTGAACTTTTTAAGCTTTGCTTTAGATCCTCTACCAGAGAGTTTCCCTGCGATTTTACTCCCAAGTCCCCCAAGAGCAGCCCCAGTTGCGGCTTCCAAGGGGATATTTTCATTATTCGCAGAGGCATTGAGAGCTCCAAATAGTCCTCCACCAAGCATCGCTTTGCCAGCTTTGGACAGCCATTTGAGTTTTCCTCCAGGAAGTGGAGTAAAGATTTCGCCCAGCCCTGTTCCAATCTTGTCAGTGAGCGACCCTTCTTTAATCCCCATCTTTTCATTGTAGCGCTTCCCTAAGTTAGTCGAGACGGTGTCTATGTCTTTTTGGATGTCAGGCATGTCAGGAAGAGCAAGCTTGAGGGCTCCTTTAGCTAAGTGGCCTGTTCCCTTAAGAAAGGATTTATTGATGTCTCGTATCGGCTTGTGCAAATCCCATGCTTTTTTACCCAGCTTTAAGAGAGGATTCTCTTGATCCCCACCTTCGATATTTGCAGAGGCTAAAGCTTCTTTTAAGGGATCTTTATTCTTTGCTTCTGATCCTATAGATGGCTGCTGCTCTCGTTCTTGAGATTCTTCGCCTTCATCTAGGCCGATCAAATGCATGACCCCCTTTTTGAGAGCTGGGATCTCGGCATGATTTGATGGAATAATCTCTTTCTTGATCATCTCATAGGTTTGTTTTGTCTTGGGAAGTCCCTTCTGTTTCAAGATCTCTCCAATGAGCTCTTCACCAAGGATGTTGGCTTCTTTCCGTTTGTTTGAAGTGTCTGAAGCTATCCCGAGGCCGCCTGCTTTCTCTTGGAGCTTTCCGAGCACTCCAGGATTTGATGTCCCATAGAGCTGATAAAAGCGATCAACGAGACCTTTCAAATTCTCAGACTTCTTTTCATTTTCCAGAAGAGTCTCCTCGAGAGAGGTTCTCTTTTGAAGAATATCTCCAAGCTTAGCCTCCTTGATAGCCCGATCTAACTCTCGGTCTTCATCCTCCTCTCCTAGCTTAATATAGGCCCCTAGATTCTTATCAGCATCGGAGATTCCTCGACTCAGCCCTTCTAGAGCATCAAATAGATTAGCCATTTTTTCCTCCTTGAAGCATCTTAAAGATCTCAGGGAGTTTGTTTTTCCAGTGCTCCTTGTGATGCCCATCGAAGGCTGGCCAGGTTAAAAAACCCTTGAGCATTTCGCTGTAGTTATTGGGATGATGCTTTGAGCCTTCAACCATTTTGGGAGATAGAAGCTGATGCAAAATACTATCCTCGTCAATGGAGCGATCAAGAAGCGTATCCAAAAGAGGCTTTTTCAAATCCTTCAAGAGATGGTCGTGAGACTTTTCGGGTCCATGGAGATTGAGGTGATGCTCCAGGATTTCCCTTGCCAGTCCATGGTTTTCAGTGGAGACATCGTGCGAAGTGTCAGCAATATATTCAGGGTCATGGAGCATAGCTGCTATCTCTGAGAGTTCAAAGATCTCTTCGCTAATCTCTTTTTTCTCCTCAGGCTTTAGGAGGTGATCATAGTTCTTTCCAAATGTTTCTCTATTCTTATGGTGACCATCAAGAGCGTACCCGACATGCATAGCAAGAGGTTTGGCAGGGCTGATCTCTTTGAGTGACATTAGATCCTCAATGGCAAAGTCATTCAGAGCTCTTTGTTCTGGGTTTTCTTTTTCATGAGCATTCATAATCTCGCGCACTTTTTTATGCATTACCACCTCCGGTTTGAGCTCCTGTTCCCATCCAGTTTCCTCCTTCTCCTCCTCCTTTTTGGAACCTTGCAGCTGCATTTGGTGCCCAAAGACCTGCCGCGGCAACCGGCTGTCCCATAGCGGCTAATGCTGCTGTTCCTCCAATCTTGGCGATCAGCATCAGTTTTTGCATAAAGGCTTCTTTGCTCATCTCTGCATTGTGCAAGTCAAAAGCCTCTTCTTGCATATTGAGTTTCCTAAGCATCGCAACGATCTGAGCACGATTCTGCCAGAGACTTTCCTGGAGCATCGCATACTCTTGCTGCTTTTCAGCTCCCATCTGACCAATATTTTCAGACAGCATCCCGAACTGATAGACTTGACTAGCCAGCCCTTGATACTGCTGCATCTCTTGGGTTCTTTGTCCTTCATTCATGAGATATGAGTTAAGGTCTTCACCCATCTCAGCATTTGCAAGATTCATTTCCCCTTCAGCAAGATCCTTTTGGAAGACTTTGTCTTTAAAGCCCTGTTCCCCTGTTCGTCGAAGGTCTTCTCCAACAAGTCCTGCTCCTTTTTCAATCGGCTCTCCAAAGGCTCCTCTAGATGCTTTTGAAAGCTTGTCCAATTGCCCAATCGTATCTCCTCGTCCGCGGTGCTCAGACTCAAGCATCTGCTGGATCATCCGGATATTTTCTAGTTCTTCACGACGCCTGCCAAAATCCTTATTTGTTTGGTTGCTTTCAAGGGACGAACTTCCAGGGCCATGTCCTGATGCGGCAAGCTCATGCTCTCTTTGGGAAAATGGCTGATCCGATGAATAGTTATAGTTGGGCTTATAGTCGGTATCCCAGATGTTTTTAGCTGCAGAGTATGAGGGCTCTGATCCCCAATTCAGCTTAAAATCTTCTCCGGGCATGAGTCCCGAAAGCCTTTCTCCCTGCTGGAAACCCTCTCCCTTGTAGCGATCCAAGTCTTTTTCCAAGGTAAGTCGCCTCATCTTTTCAGGATCCATACTCTCTTTTTGCTCTTCAGTCATCGCATCCCAGAGCGTCTTATAGGTGTCACTGCCAACACTCGGATCTGTCATGAGTCTGAGCTCATCCATCAAGGCTTCTTGACGCTCATTTTCTCCCTCATGGAGCTGATCTAAGGCTCCTCTTCTTTGCTTTTGTTTCTCCTCAATCGATTGAATAATGTCGGTGAGATTCGAAGGTCCTTTGGAAAAAAGCATGAGCTGATTAAAGGTCTCATCATCGAGCTTTCCTCTTAGCTTTTCAGGAAGAGCCTCTTGATTCATCGCCCATTCTTTGACGATGTCTTCAAAGTTCTCTCCCGTCTTATAGGCTCTTGCCCTTCCAGCATTTAAGAAGTCTAAAAGATTTTGCTGCTTAGCGCGCTCTTCATTGGTTAGGTCTTTCTGATTGTTTATGGCATCTTGGAGGGTTTGTTGGGACTCTTCCAAGTTGTCTTTGATGATGTCTTTTTTGACTTTTGATCCCTTATTCGCTTCAAGGTAAAAAGCATCGACTTTTTCCTGAGCTTGTTCTTTATCGAATTGAGATTTACCAAGAGACTTCCAGATTTCTTTTCCACTTTCATCATAAATGCGATAGTGCCCAGATTTGAATATGGCTGTGTATCCGGGTTTGTAATATTTGTATTTACTGCTCATGGTCTCTTCCTCTTCTTGTCATCTTTTTTCATCATCTGGGAAAGAAGCGCTGCCCCGAGCATCAACCCTCCACCAATCGCCGCTGCTTTGCCATAAGGGAATCCTTGAGGCTGGTTAACCCCTTCTTGATAGTTTCCAAAATCCTCCATGTTCATCGGGCCTCGATAAGGACGCTCTGGGTTTGGTCCTATAGGAGGAACATCTCTTGCCGGCATCTGAGCATACCTTTCTCCTCTATCCGCTAGTCGTTGATAAGCTCCTTCGGATCCTCCCTGTCCTCCGGCCGAAAAAGTTCCGCTCCTTCCGTTAGCTCCCACCATGACTACATTTCTATTTTCTGCTTCAGTGGCAGGTTGCTGTTGAACCGCTTCTTCACCTTGGACTTCCTGCTGAGGAGCTCCGACTTGACCTTGTCCTGGCATCATCATTGGCATATAAGCCATCCCCTGAGATCCTTCTTGATCCTGTCTTTGAGGCACTGATCCTGGTGCTGATGGATTACGTTGCTCTTCTTGTCCCATAGTAGCTTCCTGTTGCATCTGTTGCTGGTTAACTCCTTGTGCCATATTCGGCATCCCTCCAGGAGAAACTTGCTGTTGAGGCGCTGCCAACTGCTCTGGAGCTCCTTGGATCATTTGCTCTTGAGGGTTTTCAGCTGGAGCCATTTGCTGCTCTGTCTGTTGAAGAGGACTGCCTGCCCCTTGAGATTGAGGAGGCATAAGAGACAAGGGCTGCCCTTGGCGTCTTGCCATATTCCTCGAAACAGATTGTCTGATCTGATCAATATTTGGCTGGAATCTTTCTGGCTGCTGCATAGAGCTAAGCCTAGCTTGATCTCTTTCATTCATGATTCCTAGGAACTGGAGTATTCCCTGGGCATTTTGATGTTGAAGAGCCTCTTCCAAGATATTCATTACCATAGGACTCAGAGCAAATCCTCTTGATCTATCTGAAGTGAAAAAGAGTTCAATGGATTGGTTCGACAGATATACAAGGTTAGAGCTGTTCTCATCTCTCAATGCCAGAGAGGCCTCTTCCCTCCCCATTTCTTCGGATAGAGCTTTTTGTCCGAATGACCAAACAGTAAAGGGAAGCTCGATATTTTGATTGCGCTCTCTTTCAATGATAACTGGAAAGATGATCTGAGGGTTGTCCATTCCGCTATTAATGAGTCCGACGATTGCGTTCTCAAGCTCTTGAAGTCTTTCCATAGGAATAACGCTCAAATTCCCTCTCTTAAGATAGCTATCAACAACTCCTTGAATATAAACCAATGACCTAAAAGCTAGCTGCCCCTCTGGAACACCACTGCTTGCAGCAAACTCTGCCGTTCTCATTAAGAGTGAGAAGCTTTCCCTAAAGAGTGGGGATAGAAAGATCGACTGCCCGGTTTCATTGGTGCTCGATAGCCAGCTATCAGCCGGAGAGCTTAAGACCTCAGATGATGCAAGATTTTGAAGCCTTCTGGCTGTATCTAAAGCGTAACGCAGTAAAAAGTAGCTCGTCTTTAGGCCTTGATCAAAAGCTTCTAAGTGCTGAGAGCTTGGCGTCATAATCCCATTAGATCTTAAAAGAACTGGACGGATCGCCCCTAAAAACTGATCTTCAAGAGCCAGCCCTGCATTAAGAGTGCTCAGAAACGCTCTGAGATTATTGGGAGAGATTCCTGTTGGAACAATCTGCGTCTCCTCTAGGGGCATGAATAGCATATTCTCAAGGGTGAACTCTTGAGCACCTAGGAATTGATGAACGATAGAATTCCTAGGGAAGTTTAAGGCAAGATCTCCATCTCGAGCTCTTTGGATCAGGTAATCTTTGAAGGGAGAATGACTCCCAAGCGTTAAATCGCACTCTTCCTCATGATGGCCATCTTGCAAAAACTTTTGCTTGGCCTCATCAATCTTTTGATCATAGCTTAAGAGATATTCTTTAACAGCCTGATGGAAGAGAGGATTTTGAGCATTTTTCATTAGCTTTGATGGAGTGCTCAGGAATAAAGGCTCATTGAACTTGAAGAACAGATTGAGAATCATCGTACTAAAGTTAGCGTTCTCAAGGGAGTTGGGAAGGAGCATATGAAGACGATTCTTAAACTCAAGAAGAGAGTAACGAGAATTTCTCATGATAGAAAACTCTTCCTGTAGGAACAGGGCGTTGCTAAAGAGGTGTTGGAGCTCTAACTGCCCATTTCTGTCAGACTGAGAAAGTGTCACTTCAGTTTTCAACGCTATTTTGAAAAGATCTAAGATGTAGTCATTGATGCTCGATGGAGAGTATCCTATCCCAAAAATGTTTCTAATCGCTTCTTGAGTAGTCGCAAAAACGTCTTTGACAAAAGGTTTTCCTTGGGTCATCCAAAAGGCAGTGATTGCCATCCCACCGATCACTGCAAGAATGGGACTCCCCGTATAGCTTAAAATCCCGATCCCAATGATTGCTGTAGTCAGTGCCGATTCCCCGATCAGTCCAATAGGGCCGTCTACAATTGCATTGACGTGGCCCTTGAGCTGCTCCAAAAAGCCTTCCTCCAAAAAGCCACTTTGATTCTTCATCTTTTTGAAAAACTCGTCTAATTTAGCAAGGTCTCGACCTTTACTAATGAGAAAAGCATCGAGCTCTCCATAGACACGATCCACTCCTGGGAGGATCTCTCTCAGGGCATCGAGTTTTCTCTGAACAAAAAAGCTACTGCCATAGGTCAAGTTCGCAGCATCGGCAAGGTAAGAGGTCAAAAAGAGTGGCAAAAACTGCTCATAGAGCTGCTGAGAGGTTTTTTGGTTTTTGGAAAGCGTTTCGTTTCTCTCCTTGTAAAAGCGGAAGAGAGTCGTGTTATCAAAAACACTCGCTCTTTCATTCGAAGGACCTGGAGATTGTTTTCGAACAAGCTGGGTGACATGCAGCCGTTCTAAATTAGCGAGTTGAGCATTATAGTCCTCGCGGATCTGTTCATGGATCCCAATGAGGACAGCTAGATCAATCTCATTTTGGAAAAGGTATCCCAAGGTTTTCCGGATCATGCCAGGAGAGAAGAGATTGGTGTTGATCCTCTCTCGACTAACAAAAGCTTGAAGAGACTTTACAAGCTCTCCATAGGAAAAGGTCGTATTTCGAAAATGATCTTCTAAGAACTTTTTGGTGTAGGTGCCCCGTTCTCCTTTAAAGAGGTTTTGAATGGATCGCCCTGCAGTGATTGTTGAATCTTCAGTCCAGTTTCTTGGAGGCATATGCCTTTGAGATAAAAAGTCCCCTTCCCCTCTAGGAGCTAGATCAAAGATCTTTTTCTTGATCTCCTCTAATAGAAGTCTTTTCTGTTTGATTTGAGGAAAGTCTTCAGTATTGAGTGGGGCTAGTTTCATCTCAATATCGCGGATAGTCTCTGGAGAAAAGGTTCGAAAAGCTGTTCTAATATTCTCTTCGAAAGATCTCAAAACCTCTGGCGGATAGTTAAAAGACTCGAGTTGATCAAGAATCCTCTCCCCGCTTTTCAAAGCTCTGAGTTCTATAGACTCTCCTGCCATTGCTGTTAAAATCGCCCGATGAAGCTTTTTGAAGCCCAAAGATCTTTTTATTCCTGTGGCATCGGACGCACTTTGACCCTCAGTAAAGAGAAGACATGCATTCATGTGGGTTTGCAGTTTGGTCACCTTGTCTTGAGAGAGATCTCGACTTAAATCCTCACAGTTTTTAACAAAGGATTCATCTTCTACAAGAATTTCTCCTAGGATCTTTTCAAGCTTCTCAAAAAGTTGAAGGTCTTGAGGATTTGCTTGGATTTGCTTGGTTATAGCAACAATGCTCTGAACCTCTTCTGGAGAAAGAGCTCGTATCCCTGCGGATTGATATCTTTTAAACTGCTCAAAGATTTGATTAGATCTCGTATTTAAAAACTCTTGGATCGTCCCTTCAAGGCCACCTTGTTGAGTCCTTTCTCGAGGACGTCTCCTCCCCATAAACTGGAGGATCTTTTGGGCTGCTCCCTTTTTGGATAGCTGAGAGAAAGAAACTCTCTGAGGAAAAACATCCTTGTTAAAGACAAAGTAGCTAAACACTGTGTGAGCTTGCAATAGTTTGCTGATGCTATTTTGATTGCCTATTAAAAGTGTTAAATATTGATCTCCAATACTGCTATAAATCTCCCCAAGCTCCTTTTTTAAGATGCGGAGTCTTTCGGTCTCTTCAGTGATCTTTTCTCTGTAGCTTGCCTCTAGTAGGACTTGCCTTCTGTATTTGATTGCCAGGTCGAAAACAACCCGTTCTAATCCAGTAACACTTGGAGCTTCTTCGATAGGATTCTTTTCAAGTAATGACAGGACCTCAGCTTCAAACTGAGTGTCAGTTTGATCGCCAAAGTGATCAGAGATCTCTCGGATTGAGTTTCTGGCTCCCTTTTTAGCTCTAACTGTATGGTTTAAAATACTACGCATCGACTCAATCTCTCGAAGAGAGGCCTCGATTTGGTTCCCGACTCTGAGGGCTGACATCTTTGCCTGAGAGATTTCGTCTCTTGCCATTTCTCCAGCATGGGGAGCCCTAATCCTATTCCACGTTTTAGCTTTAACGAAATCTTGAGACAAGTACTCAAAACATCTCTCAATAATTCCATTCTTGTTTTTCATCAGCAGTTCAAGACGTTGCTGCTCTGTCATTGCCTGGATCTGTGTTGGATCAAGTCCAAAGATTTGACGATCCCAGATAAAGGAAGAAGAGCTTAGAAGACCCGTTAGGCTCATAGGGAGATCTGGTTTATACTCGGCGATGTAGCGGTTGTTATAGTCTGCAAAAACAGAGAACAGTGGATCATTTGAAAAAGATTCGTCGTGAAGAACTTGCTCAATGGGAAAATAACGTTGATTGGTCAGCCAGGGCTTTTTAGCAGTTGTCGTTGGGAGAAATCGAAAGAGATTCTCAGGGAGAGGGAGAACACCTTTGATCTGTTTTTTTACAAACACATTGAGCAGCGAACAGACACCTAGAAACGAAAGGTCTTCAACATTTTCAATGGGGATATAGGGGTGCATTAAAAACTGCCTTGAGACAATATTTGAAAGGGCAATGGTGATTTGTTTTCTTAAGAAGAGAGGATTAGACTTCTCAATCCTATCCATAAACGAAAGCTCAGACAAAACCGTTTCAATGCGGTCTATATCAGGTTTCTGTCCAGGCGCTGTTTTTCTCAATATGTCTATGATTCGTCCAATCCGATCATCGATGAAAAGATTCACCAAATAATCACTCCCGATGTCTCCCTGTCCGTAATTATGTACCACTTGGATCTCAGGGGGGACAATATCTTCAATGCTTGTTCGAAACATTTCAGCGCATGCTTTTCCTAGGTCTTGATTGAGTGCTCCAGTTCTTAGGGCATCAGCAAGTTTTTGATGGAAAGGTCCCTTGTAGTGAGCCTCTATCGAGCTGAGAAGTTGGGAGTTAAAAGCTTCTATCGTCATACATCTCTAAAAGTTAAAGTTGTTATAATTATAGTTCTCGTCTTGGAGAGCAACATCAGGCTCTACAGCCAAGGCTTTTCCAAGGGAGGTTCCACTTGCTGGGGGTTGCTGTTCTGCATTAACGCCTCCACCATACACCTTCATCGGATTTTCTCCTCCTCCGCTGACCCCGGCTCCCATCTCCAAAGACGATCCTGTGGACGCTGAAATATTGGGGTGATCGTTTGCTAAGGCGTCATAGATCTTATACCCTCCATACCCTTTTCCGAAAGTCCCCCAGTCCCAACCCTCTGAAGAGCCCTTTTGCTCGATGTCTGACTTCATCTTGTTTTTGGTGTCTGTAAAACTCGAGGAGACGTAGTCATCAAGGCCTACAAATCCTCCAAGCTTCTTGCCAACGCTTTCAAGGCCTGAACCAACATTGAGGACGGCTCTTTCATACCAGGGAACCTCGTCCCAAGATTTATAATTAGAGGGCCCTTGATTGGCTGAATTGAAAGGATTCTTTCCCTGCAGAACATTCCCGACACCATGAGCGACCGTCTCTCCTGCAGACTCTATTCCTCCAAGAACAGCGCTACCAGCACTTTTAATACCGCCCCAAACATCTCCAAAAAATCCCATTTTACGTCCTATACATTAGTTCTTGTTGTTTAGCTTTTGCCTCTTTGGAACTCGCTGTCGTAGCATCCATCAGCATTTTTCCCAGCAGCACCATGTTTAGAATTGGAACAGCGCGCCCGGCCATCATTGCAGCACTTCCCATCGCTCCCATTTCTCCAGCCGCAGTACCACCCGCCAACGCCTCTCCTTCTGCAGCAGCGGCTCCAGGCAGAGCTCTTGCTCCTTGAGAGGCTGCTCCTCCTGGTGGTAGGTCAGAAATCGTTCGCATATTAGCCCCTGGCATCGGCCTTTGAGGTCTTGGCGTTTGAACGTTTTCATAGTAGCCAGCTTCTTGCCTTAGTCCCCTTAATCGATTGGCCTCTCGTAAATCTATAGGAGCATTAGGATTCAAAATATCCGAGACCTCTGCTTCATTAGGAGCTCTTCCCTCTGCAAAATTTCTCATAAATGTTGGGTGATGTTTGACTCGCATATTTCTAGCAAAAAGCTCTGAGCGATCCCCTTCCGTTGGGAGGTTCCAGTTCTCTAAGTTTTGCCTTAGCTGGTCATCGCTCATACGGGTCTCCCCAGCAACATTGATTCCGTGATGCTCAGGCCCAAAAACGCCGGCATCACCTATCTGACGAAATGTTGTAGGACCAACTGCTTGCTCAGTAATGGGAGTATTAAGCCGGTGCCAATTCCCTATTAAAGAATCTCTGTTAGTAACCCAAGCATAGTTGGGGTTGGGCTCAGGAACAGAGATGGGATGCTGCACTCCTCCAAAAGCCATCCTTTCAGGCATAGGAGGTCTTGGTGGCGGCGGAGGTGGTGGAGGTCTAAGACGCAGAATAGGTCTAAATCCTAGATTATTCCTTCTCAGCCATCCTTGGAATTCTTCTTGGTTAGCAAAAGTCCCAGGATCTCTTCTGTCCCCAGCAAGCTCGCTATTTAGGCTGCTCATTTTCTATCCTCCTGACTTTGTGGCTTAAATCTTTTAGCTTCCTTTCTAAGGATTGAAAATTGGTGGTGATATCTTCAGCAAAAAGCCTCACCCAAGCCACCAATTGATCTAAGTTATTTGGAGGTATTGCGCTCATAATCCAATCCTTGTGTTGCGGATAGGCAACGATCCCATCCCATCATTAATCGAGATCTCCTGGTAGGAGATGTTGTTTTCAGAGTCTACGAGCCTTGTATAATTCCTGAGCAGCTCCTCTTTCTGAGCCTGCCATGGCGCGTTATACTGGGAGCATAAGAACTTCGCAAAGTAGTATTCCAAGTAGAGCAGAAAAGTTTCGCTGGCATAGTCATGAAAATCGTCGTCAATACTTGCAAATGGTCCTATGCGTTTCTTCCCAAAGATATTAAACACCCCAGAGACCGAGGGCTTGGGATAGAGGTATAGGCGATTAGAAAATGTATTATAATTGTAGAACGCAGGAAACGTATAGATCGTCCTGATATTCGAGTTAGAGAAGAAATCATTGATCCCCAGTCTCTGAAGAGTGATCGAAAATGTTCCTCCAGCATATAGAAACTCTACTCGAAAGAGTGTCAAAAAGATCGCATCTAAATCGATGTAGTTCACATTAATTTCTGTATCCGTCTTGACGTCTGTAGACTGAACTGTCAAATGATTAAAAGAAGGATTCTTCTTGCCGATCCCCACCAAGAGGGTATTGAGATCAGCAAGAAAGTTTTCCAGAACTTGTGTTTTTGCAGCAGCATCCTTCGGAAGAGCGTTGAAATATCGATCCTTGATCGATAGATAGAGAGCTGTTTCGATAATGCTGCTAACTTTCATTATATTTTCTTCTTACCTACTAATGAAACGTTGTTTGTTAATGCTGATGAATCTCCTACAGGCAGTGTAAAGAGGTTCTGCGATACTGCTCCAAAACAAGGAAGAGCACTAACATCAAAGATGTTTTGCCTTTTCTCAAGGAGCCTATCATGAGTGATCAGCATTTTTACTCCCGTCTTGCCATCATTAACCTCAGCATTTTCTGTAGCTCGAAGAGGTGGCAATCTAAAGCACTTGAATTTCAAATACTCTGGATGGAGAGCATGGTTTTTAAAGTGATCCTCCAAAATATAGAATTGATCCGCATCAGGCTGTCCTTGAGTTATTATTTGCCTTGAACAGTTTTGATGATACCCACTAAAGATTGGCTTATGAGACAGAGAAACTGTCGCTTGTCCTCCAGCAGGAATCGTATAAGACACATCCGTATACTTAAACGTTTTCATCTGCGCTTCTGTTAGTCCTTGGATATAATGATCCGAGGTCACACAAAAAGCATAACGGCTATCAGGAATCGCTCTTTTGACAGTGTTTTGGATCCAATAGAGACCCTTGTCTTGAGTGGTTTGTCCGTCAGGTGCTTTATGATAAATAATATCTCCACCAGTCAGGGTGATATCGACAGCAGAATTATTCTGAATAACAGCTTCGGGACTCTCATCACTGATAGGATACGAGACGAATGTCAATGGTCCTTTAATGAGATTCCCTTGAGCATCTTTCGCTGTTAGTTTTGTCTTATGTAGACCGATATAGGGACTGCACTCATTGGTAAATCCTGCCACTCTTGAGGGAGGAGATCCTGACTCTGTAACGAGTCTATTGATCTTCTCGTTGAACATGTTTTGCAAACTGTTTGCCAAAAGCATGTCATCGCGAGTATTGAGGACCAGTTTGTAGCTATGGGTTGGGAAAATCAAGTCTCTTCTTAATTTCTCAAGGTAGTTAATGACTGTATAGTCAAAACCACTAGGAAGAATGATCTCCTTATCAATAGCCGCTCCATAGGATGGAATCACTGGCGCATGCTCTTTCGACCACTGGGCTCCTTCAAGCTCGATTGTCTCTTTAAGCGCTTTGAGCGTTGGCGCACTGATAGTTTCAGCGACTAATTTTCTATTGAGATAGAAAACGTCGTCCGTCTGATTAAAGCCATGCGTTACGCTAAAGTACCAGCGCTTGACGTCGGCTTTGATGAAAAGCGTTCGTTGCTCATAGGCGCTAAAGCTGAGCTCTTGCCCTCTTGTCACTGGCGGAATACCAGCGACTTGATAGCCGACGGTCTTCCCTGGCATGTACTGTTTTTCATCGAATGTTGATGTATGTGTTCTTCCTGCGCATCGCAAGAAAACGCAGTCCATGTTTTCTAGCAGGTGCAAAATGTCTAGTGACACCAGCTGCGATGGCAGATAAGCATTGTTAGGTATGGTCATGATTTCCCCTTCTTTTTATTAAATACCGTGGCTGATTCCTAGATCACGGTAAAAGTTTTTATCGTATTCACTAGGACTATTGTTATAGTTATACTGCGGAACGCTCTGCTTGAGCATCTCAGGAACTTTTTGAGCTCCTCCACCCATCAAGACAGTTGCTCTGACTTTTTTGAGAATCTTTTTGACTCCCATCTCCGTCTGAGCATTTTTCAGTTTTTGTTTGTATTCCTCGTTATTAGCCAGCTCCTTGACAATGAGAGGCGCTTCTTCAGGCTCTCCAATCTCTGCGATGTAGTCGATCAATCCACTCGGCAGATCTGACTTCTCTACTAAGGCTGCAAAATCCTTATCCTTGGAGATCTGGTCCTGAAGACTTTTCTTCACGATCTGGCTGATTTGTCCGAGCTCTTGCTGTTCTTTTTGCTGTTGCTCTTCGATCTTTTGCCGTTTTTGAGCCAGCTCGGCTTCTTCTTGGGCCTGTTTCTGTTTCTCAAAATACCCACCGATGGCCTCAGAGATGTCTTTTTTACTCAGATTTTCTTGCTCGTTTTGTTCTGTATCGACGTTCTCGGCAAGATCATAGAGCTCTTTGCGCGCTGTTGACATGTGTCCCCCTTATTGTTGTTCTTTGTTTCCCTGCGTTTTTGCTAAGAATTGCTCGGCATCCCCAATGCTCGTGATGTTACATAGCACTGAGTGAATGACGATTCCCTTCTTTTCCTTAGTGATGAACTGAAGCCTAAAGCGATCAGCTTTAAGGTTCGTTCTCCAGATAAATTTACCGATATATTCTCTCTGGTCCTCCCCTAATGAATCTGCTGCTATGGGCTCGTAGTAGGCAGGAATTCCATAGGTTGTTTCATCATCTTCAGAAAAATCTCCAAGATCCGCTCCCCGAAGAACTTTGAGCCACATCGTTGAGCCTTCCTTCAAAACTCCTCCGGCGACTAGAACTTCTATCCCATCTAAGCTAAAGGTTCTCTCATCTTGAAAAACCCTCGTGGTGAAAAAGGCTACATCCCCCCATTGGTATCCCCCTTCATCTAGTGTTAGCGTTATATCATCCGGAAGATCCTGCATTTGTTTGTAGCTTAGATCCGAGCAGATCGTTGAATAGGTGCAGATGAGATCGTCGTAGGCGGTTGATATGACTCTCTTGGCGGTTCTATTCTCCCAGATCCACTCTGGCGTCGTAGGGAGCCCTTTAAAGCCATCGAAGCTATAAGTTGACCAGGTATTGGTTTCAATGTTGTAGAGCCAAGGACCAATGCTTACAAAGCGATAGCCGAGCATTTCGAAGTAGGACATTGGAAGGTCTTCATCTTTGATGAGGTAATTTTCCAAAGGCTTATAGACAGGGAGTGTTCCACTAAATATTTGGTCAACTCCCAATGAGGCATTGAGTCTGTAGACCTTAAAGTCGTCTGTGTAGTAATACAAATCGCGGTTCGCTTTGACGAAGCTTCCTCCATAGCGGATCCGATGATCGAAGTGGAATGTAGGATCTCTTTGAATGATTGTCTCCTGAGCGCTCGATAGAACCCATCTCTCGATGCCACTCGGTGTGAAAGTGATGATATTTCCATTAAAATCTGTGATCGATTGGATAGATTCTGCAGGAGTGATTTTAAAAGCGCTGCTCGCATCAGGGGTTTTCATTTGCTTTCTAAAATTGTTCGGAGCGCTTGGATAGATCGCATTATCAAGAGCGCTGTAGAAAAACATCCGATTCCCAACGAGAAGGCAGCCTCTAGCTAAATCATTTTTAGTGCGCTCGCTGCCAGCAACATCAAAGATCGAGAGGGCTTGAATATCAGGATCTCCAGAGGTCGCATCCATAGAGCAGTGGATCATATTTCTTGGCTCCATAAGCAATTTGTAGTCGGCAGCGGTTTTCGATTGAAACATATGCTGCCCTGGAAAGACGCAACGCAGTGGTAGGGTTGGTTTGCTCTGAGGATCGTATTGCGCATTGAAATCCACAAGGATTTGAGGATTTAAAGAGCTCAAGGCGACTCTCGAAGGGTCCGTTGGAGCGTCAGGAACGTATTTGAAATAGTCGTATTCGAATTCTCCATAGCTTGCTTGCTCGGTAGGAAGTTCTGTGTTGAGGATCCTCTTGTCATCATAGTTAACATTAATCACCCCATAGCTTGCCGTTGTCATGTAGATGAATCTGCGGAACATATCCATCCTGATGAAATCATAGTTGGGGACCGTTTCTGGAACAGGCTTATGAATCGCAGAGCTCTGGAATTTCTTGATGTCCAAAAGCTTGTAGGGCCAGATATATCCTGATCCTACATCTTTTTTATGGGTGTTTTTGAGGTTCTTTAGAATGGGGAGCTTATAGAGAGAGCCGTCTGTTCCCACAGTGAAATTATGGAGCTTTACGCCAGAGTCCACTTCATCAGTTGGCGAATATTCGATTCCTGTAGTAATATTTATTTTGACTGTTGGCATAGGGTCAGCAGCATTTTAATTTCTGGTTATTGGATAGCACTTAGCTAGCTCCTCATATAGGGGGCTAGCTTTTTTCATTCTTTTCCAGTACAGTTGCTTGCGAGAGTTAGGGGTTTCCCTCCAAATATATTTCCCCTTCTCTCAGTTGGGTGGCTTCTTTACTCCAAATGTAATCCTGCAGCCACCCTTCCTTTTTAAGGTGGGCGCAAATTTTATCAATCCTAAGATCTTGCTTTTAGTGCCCACCGCTTTTATTTTCCTTTTCATAGATCATTTCCTTGGGTTGCATCTTCGCGATGACTGCCTCCTCTTTGATCTTTAGATTTTGAGCATCTTTTGCCGTTTGCTCTTGCAGCTTTGCTTGCTTTAGGAGCAGCTCTTGCTGTTTGATCTGTTGATCGCCTTGGACTTTTGATTTTTGCAGCTCGAGTTGTTGCTGCTCTATCGAAGGCTGCTTTTGCGCCTCTTCCTGCTGCTTTTTGATCATCTCGTGGTATTCTTCGATCGACATATTCCCTTCACCGACCTCTCTGATATAAGGAGGCATCAAAGCTTCCATCCGACGGCGGAGTTTATCGCTGTTTGCTGTGTTAAGGTTGGCGGCGAATTCATCAGCAAAGTACTGAGCGATATTCGGATTGGTAGAGAGGATCTCCTTAATGGCAATAAGATTAGCAGCTTTTTCAGCGTCACTTGATGCCCCATATTCTATTGAGAAATCAACGTTGGAAAAGAGCTCTTTAATGTCGTTTCTGATCTCAGGACTTGAAGGTGTATGCGTTGCTTCCTTAGCATTGACGGTCAGCCCTTCTCCTAGGTCTCTTTGCTCGATGATGACGTTAGGGATCATTTCTCTTAAGACGCGGCCCACTTCATTGATCGCTCTGAGGTGATGTGACAGGATCACATTCTGAAGGATGTTGCCTTGCATAATTTGTCTATGCAGACCTGCGTTTGTTGCGACCCCTTGTTCTTGTCCTTGCTGAGCAGAGTTGATACCTGCAAGTTGATCCATGAGCTGGAGGGACATCTGAAGAGCATTAAGGAGATTCGCATCAAGAGTTTCAGCGTTCAGAATCAGTGGTTGCTGCATCTGCCCTTCGTCGCTTTCATTGACCTGAAGCACTCCAGTGCGCCTATTAAAGTCGTTCCAAAAATTTTCTTTTCCTTCGATCATCTGATCCGTTAAAATGACTTTCGTTCCTCCAAGCTTTTTGAGCCTTCCAACGAGGGCGCTTCCTACGTAGTTGGTAAACGCTTGGGCATCGACAAGATTGTAAACAAAAGGAAGGGGTTTTACTTTACGTGTCCCTCCGTAGCGAAGTATCCCCTCTAAACCCTTCCAGTAAATAAGAGGCAATTTAGTATCAGTGTAATAGTCAATGGGGCCCTCTACAACCTCACCATCAACAATCCTCATGAACTTGACTTTGACGTTTCCAATCTTTTTCTTAATCAAGAAGCTCCCATCATAGTCCTGAATCCACTCTCCCTTCTGAGTAAAATACCAGGTTTCCTCAAAAGGTTCCCTGTACCAAAAGTCAATGACATCGCACATCTTTTCTGTATCGAGAGTTTGCTCTTTCCTCCCATCTCTTCCCCCTAGATTTTTTCTGGGGATGCTGTACTTGATTCCGCAGTAGCGTCCCTCAGTTTTAAAATCATCTTCAGAATCAGGATCGAAAAAGACTTTTCGAGGATCCTTGATGACAGACAGAAAAGGTTCTTCACTGGGGTCTTTATAAGAAGCTCTTTTGGTCGTCACAAGAAGAGCTCCATATCCATAATCGTAGACTTGATTCAAAACTCGTTCAAAAGCACTGAGGTGGTCGTTGCATAGGACCAGGCGATTTAAAACATGCCGTCCTTCCCTCAAAAGCTTAGGATCGAGGTTGTCTCCTTTGATCACTAAGGATAGGTCAAGTTTGCCAGCTTCGCCCTTCACACGAAGAAGATGCTTACTGGCAATGTTGAACATCAGAGATTCCTCGCCACGAAGCGCGCGATCTTGAACGATCGAAGGGTCCCATTGCTCTCCAAAGGTGTAATTGATACAATTTTCACCGCGATCATCGTTCTCTAGGTAAAACCCGCGCCAGTTGGAACAAAAATCTTCGATCTCTTTAGGACTGTACACGACTCATACTCCCTACATTTTCAACGGCATGACTGAGTTCTTTCTGCTCTCTTTTCTTGGTTCTGATCCCCCTTCCAAAAATGATACAAGCATCAAAAAACGTATCGCAGATGTCATCATTAGCATGGCTCATATCTACAGAAAAGGCGCAGACCTCTCTCAGGAAAGGTTTGCGGATTTTGTCATGATCAATTGGGATAAAAACTTCTGCCTTATTGAGGAATGCCACAGCTTGGTATGCCCTTTTTGCTTTGGAAATTCTGGGATCTCTTCTGATCGGTCGGAAATGCATCCCATAGACTTCTTCTTTGAGCTCGCTTAATAGGACACTTCCCGAATGATAATCTTCGATATAGCAGGCTTCCGCAAACTCATTTTCCTCGAGGAAGGTTTTGACGCGTTGTTTAATCTCTTGGTATTTCCAACGGCCTCTCACCATATCCACAAGATAAAGTCTATTCTCCTTAAGAGCCCAACAACTAGCGACAGTAAAATCTGATCTCTCTCCCCCAGCAAGTCCGGTATCACAGGTGATAATGCAACGGTCAGGGTTGTCAGGGAATCCAGAGTAAGAAGAAAAGTTCTGCTCTTTAAAGAGACCATCCTTCGGCATTTCTCCCCACCAGCCATACAAATACTTGTCTCGCTCATGAGTAGGAAGGATCTTTAGATTGGAGAGATATTCAGGATTGTTTTCTAAAAGCTTTCTGTTGTCTGTAACTTTTCCAGCAATAAATGTGAATGTACGAACATCTTCAAGGTCTTCTTTTTTTAGATCACACTCTGTCAAAAAGGCTTCTTTAGTCGATTTGATAATTGGGGTATTTCCCATGAAATAGAGATAATGAAGCTTCCCAGAGAGTTTTGAAATAGGATATTCATCTTCTTGAAGAAAGGGCTTGATGAGAGTTTTTATCCATCCTTCTGTAGGGTTCGTTGTCAGTCTCATATAGGGCTTCGTTTTAGATTTGGAACGCATCCTAGCGATAAGGAATTTGAAGATCTCTTCATCGAATTCATCAGCCTCATCAATGAAAATAGCCGTGAATTGTGTTCCTTTTAGGAATTGTTTGAAGTTGGGATGATTTCCATGGCACATATGAATTGAAGCGCCGCTTTCAAATTTATAGACTAGCTGGTGTTTGTTTGTACTGTACTTGAGCCTCATAGCATCGGCCACAAGCCCTAATTCTTCCCATAGTCCTCCAGAGCAGAGGAGATTACCGCGGTTCTTTCTAAAGACGCCACAGCGAAAGTGAGGATCTTTGACATGCTTCATCATCTCAAGGATCAAAGCATAGGACTTCCCAGCTCCCATAGCACCACCGATAACAGCGATATCAGCTTGGCAGTTAAAAACCTGTTCTTGGAATCCTTTTTGGACAGTTAGTTTGGACAAGACTTCCCCTTCTTGCTACCTACAAATATCTTACCGGAAAAAATTTGTGTCTTAAGATGTGAGTTACATAAACCCCAATGTAAAAATTTGGGGTTTATGTAAAAACAGAGAAATTATTCAATACGATCTCGAGCGTCACCCAAATCTAAAGCTCGAGCTACTGTAACAATAGCATCACTTCCGCTAAAAGATTCAAATTGCACATGAACTCGTGCTTTATCTTGGGAAGATAAATCTTCTTGAAATGTATATGCTACCTTGGCGAAAACCTCTGAAAAGACCTCTTCATCATTCCCAAAAACACCAAGTCCAGTACCAGTCATATGAAGAACTATCTCTTTCTCTGGATATCTTGCTAATAGAGTTTTTACCTGGTTAAATTGAGCTGAAAAGTTTGCCATATAAGCAAACCGTTGTAGTTTTTTACAGTTTTCAGAGTCCTGATCTAGTCCGCTTGAATATATTCCTAAAGCAGGAGCTGCACCCAGCATTAAATATACTAACTCTGAATCTTCACTTAATTTGCTTTGATAACATGGAACCTCAATATCAGTGAAATTTTGCTCCATTTCATTAGCAAGCTGCTCAATATTTACATTTGATGGCCTAAGATATCCATGTTCAATAGGAGAACTGGTCTGATAAGTCTTACCTGCTGATGGTAAAACATTCTCCATCATATTAAAACCCAAGTTTGTTAAAAAAGCCGTTACAAATTCAAACATTACAGGATTTGTACGCTGAGCTAGTGGACCTTGGGTATAATCTCCAACTGATCTTGACATAGCTTCTCCAACTCCTGGAGTAAAAGGACTTGGAGCTTCTGCGCCGTTATACTGAGAGGCTACACTAAAGAGGTGAATCCTCGTATCATCCTGAGATGCCTTTGGAATATCATTTTGTACTCCATTTGTTACAGACCATTGGAAAATTGTTTGATCAAGTGCTTCTATTCTCTCTTTATAAACCCAATCATTAGCTGAAACAAAATCAACATTTGACCCAAATGTTTCTAAGGCTGCTTTAAAAACATCTTTGGATTTGTTGTGATCTTTATCTGCAAAAAAACCTTGTCGATTTAATTGGTTAAGAGCTGTCAATGCTGAAGGGTGATCTACTACTCCGGTTAAGACTGCTTTCACCTGATCAATAATTTGCGGTGGTGGTGGAACATCGCCTCTTCGCGGTGGTGGTGTCGAATGAGTTAAATGTTTAATAACAACCATACTACTCCCCATACCAATTATTTTTAAGTTATTAGTGAAAGATAGAGCAACCCTACCTTTCAGGACTTTAGATATTCCCCCAGAAATAATACTTGCAAGAGCAATCGCTATTGCTTTTCGAGATAAGGAAAGATTCTTTTTATCATATTTATAATCATGGGCAAGACAACCAGCCGCTGCAATCCCAGAGGTCAAATAAAGCCCCCCATTAGTAGCACCTGGAAAATACTTCACTAAACGTGTACGGCCTGCAAGAAGTGCCATTACTATAAATGCCGCAGGTTCTATAAATGTTTTTGGACTGTTAAAGTTAACTCTTGATGGATTCATTGTTTGTACCTATAAAATGATTCATTTGAAAGAAGCATTCTAAGCACAAATTGAGTAAAAATAAACCATTAAAATTATCTATTGCAAAAAAAAACTAACTAACTCTATTTTAAATATTTACGCGTGACAGCATCAGGTGATAAAAACTTAAGCATTCTTTTATAGGGGTACCCCCCTTCTTTTCCCCAGCTATGGAATGGTACCCTACTTCTTCATTGGCTTGACTTTTCTTGGCAGCTTCTTACCCTTCGGAGTATGGTCAGACCACTTCTTTGCCATCTTCGGTTTGTTAGCATACATCCACTTGCGTTGAGCTTGAGATTTGAAAGGCATTATTTTCCTTAGTAACAAAAAGTATACAAATTGTTAGACACTCCTTGACGTATAACTTTCGATATAACAAAATAGATTTTAACACAACGTCAAGGACATTAAGTTATAGGAGGTCATGATGGCGAAGGTTGGATATGCTAGGGTCAGTTCGTTTGGTCAAAGTTTAGAGGTGCAACTCGACAGGCTCAAAGACTGCGACAAACTGTTTCAAGAGAAGAAGAGTGGTCTCGATGGGAAAAGAGAACAACTGCAACAATGCCTCGATTATGTCAGAGAAGGTGATGTCCTTGTCGTTACCAAGCTCGATCGGTTAGCAAGATCAACGAGTCATCTGTGTCGCATCTCAGAGCTCTTGGAAAGCAAAGGAGTGACTCTTCATGTCATGGATCAGAATATCGAAACAGCGACACCAACTGGAAAGCTTCTCTTTAATATGCTCGGGGCAATTGCTCAGTTCGAAACAGAGATCCGTAAAGAGCGACAGATGGAAGGGATCAGACGTGCTCAAAGCAATGGTGTTCATATCGGGAGGAAGAAGAAGTTACAACCCGATGCAATCAAATCTCTCCAAGAAAAGCGAGCAAACGGTGTATTGATCAAGGATCTAGCTGAAGAGTATGGCATGGAACCTATGAGTGTCTATCGGTATTTGAAGATAGCGTTGTAGTAAAAGCAACGCTCCTTTTTCTTGGGCGAAGAGCCTCGCGTTTGCGAGTTTCCGAAACTACTACGATTGTAGTAGAGTTTCACTCCTCAACAACGAAGGCGATCTCTTCGGCATGCTCTTGTTGTTTCTCAAGCTTCTTCTGCTCTCTCTCATATAGACTGCAAGCTTTGAGATACTGCTCGTAAGCCCAACGACATCTCTTGACGTTCTCGAAAGCCGGTTCAACTCTCATGTATTTGATGTACTGGTTGAAGTTTTCAACTGAACTTTTTTCTAGATTGAATTTTGGAATGATTGACTGTGTTTTGTTTTGCATCTCTTTTCCCCCTTTACTTTATTATACCATGTAAAAGATTTATGTCGCAAATTTGTCTATGAAGCTATTCTTCGGTTAGAGGAAACGGGCCCCACTGAAGAGGCCCAAAATAGTATCACATTGCTACTTGAGCAAAATCCTCTACAAAGATGTCAAAGATTTCGCTATTGAATTTTTCTTTAATGAAAAGACTGGTTGTCGAGTCTTTCGGTTTTTTCCTGTCTCGTCTACTAACACTTGGAATTTGCTTGTAGATGTGACGGTTTTGGGGAGTTAAGGAGTAAATATTCTTAGCTCCTCTTTCTTTTTTCAAGACTCCTTTTCTGCCAGTCCAGTATTCGATATACTTTTCTAATTTAGGAATGCTGTTTCTTACACCAATATAGTGATGTAAGAGTGCTGCCCAATCCCTCAATGAGATTTGTATGTTTTTTGAGTTCCTCCAGCTTTTCTTTTGCTCTTGCATAAAGATTAGAAGCTTTATCAAAAATACTTTCCCCGGAGATTTTACAGGGTTTTTATGCTCAAATTTAGGAAGGTGATGCTGCCTAATTTTTGTATTAATCTCGGAAGCTGTTCCATGATATCCTTTATATCCATGGTTCTTTTTAAGAAATTCTGGGGTTAGAAAATTTATATTAGTCATCTTGATCTCCTCAATAATTGTAGCGACTCCAGCCATCACATTCTTTTCTGGCATAGAGTTCTACTTTGTTTTCGGTTGCTGAATAAAGAGTCTCGATAATTTTTCGAAACTCGTCTGGCTTGGATGCACTCTTCGGATTCTTTGGAATATGCTGAACCGCAGAAGTAATCTTCTCACTCTCTGGGTGGCAGTTTCCTTTTTCCCCAACCAACAAAAATTCTTGATTCATGTTGTTGTACAGTGTCTTGCCTTTAGCATCTTCACCCTTTGCCCAGGTGAAAATGGATCTATACTTAAAACCCCAGGCAGACATCACCTTGAAGGCTTCAGGTAAAAGTTCGGGAATAACCCATAAGAACAGGGCCGCATTGTTTTCACAGATTTCCTCGATAGGGATATCGAAGAGATCTTCTGCAGTTATAGCGGGCAAATATCCCTCAGCCTCTGGATTAGAGGAAGCTACAGGATCTGATCCCTGTTTCCAATTGGGAGCTACATATAGGACTCTGTATTTTCCCTCTGGCAGTTGAGAAGCTGTGAGCATCTCTTGACGCTCTTTCTTGCGAATATCCTTGTAGACTTTTGTTATAGTCGTATCATTTTTTTTGATGGCTTGGATTTCTTCAGGAGAGGCTTTATCGAGAACTATTTTACCTCGACGGTATTGCTCTCGGGAGATGCCGATGGTTTTACCAACTTTTGCTGCTACTGTGGAATTATTTCTTCTAGCTCTTTTTTCTTGTTCTGTTTCTTCACGAGACTCAACTAGTTGAGTCTCGTCATCTAACTCTATTTTAGATAGTTGAATATATTTGTTGTTATCAGAAGAGTTTTTTTCAGCCTGTTCTCGATATAATTTCTCAAGTTTAGCATTCAACTCAATCTTAACGATCGCCTCTAAGTTTCTTCTATTAAACTGATTCTCAAGAATCCAGATCATAGCTTCTCTTTCACCAGTAAACTCTATATTTACAGTCTTAAATGGAATTTCATGTCGAAGACAAATCTCATAACGATGATGTCCATCGATAAGGTGATTCTTCCAAAGCACCAAAGGATCTCGACATCCTTCTTTGATAATGCTCTTTTCAAGGCCTGTAAATTCATCTTCAGAAAGAGCTGGGATCAGGTCCTGAAACTCTGACTTAATGAGTATCCATGTATCTCTTGGATGCTCCGAAAGATTTTCATTCCCAACAGCCAGAGCTGATTGTACAGAGTATTTTTTGGCTTTTTGCTTTTCTAATTCAGCAAATCTTTGAGCTGTTTCCTCTCTTTCAATTTCAGACTGAAAATTTACAGCGCTTATAATTTTGCTCATATTTCATCTCCTATGACTAATTTATTTGTTTCTTCTTCTTCAAAACAGGACTCAAATTGAATGTCCTTTAGCACTTTTTTAGCCTCTGATGGAGTCATTAGCTTCCTTACTTCTAAAAGCTCTTTAGGCGCTTCAGGTTTCAGCTTAAAACGCTTTTGAGCCACGATGTCGTATTCAAAGGCTTTAGACAGTCCTGGGGCCGTCAAAAGCTCTTTTTCCCGCTTTAGAAGTTCTGTGCGTCTTTTATGTTTGGCATACAGCAAATGATCGGTATCCATATCGCAGTAGTTTTTCAAAACTGTGATATCTCGATGAAGAGGACAGTAGCGCCGACTGGGGCAAGTGCGGCACCAAAACCCTTTGATTGAATAAAAATTTCCCTGGTTATAGGTAATATTCAAAGCAGCTTCAATCCGTGCTGAATGCCTGACTACCGTTTCTGGAGAAGGGTAAAAACTTGATGTGAGATCCTTTTTGGTTTGAAGGATGCTCAAGCAATAGTTCTCAATCTTCCAATGAGGGTGTTGAACCAAGATCAATACTGCATAAGAGAGCAGTTGAGAGTTTTCTTTAGCCTCTACAGTGTAATCTCCCGTCTTGTAGTCAATGACATAGAGAGTTTTGTTCTTAGAAGAATATCCAAATAAATCTGGCGTTCCAGAAAAAGTATTCTTTCCAAACTGAGTGCTTAGAGGCACCTCTTTAAAAACTTGATCACACATCTCTAAGACATGGTCATAAAAGGCTTTGCACTTTTGTTCTTCAGGAAGAAAGTCTCCTTTAGCAAGACGCTTATGAGCCTCGTGTCCAGCATTAAGCTTCTCTTGAAGACTAGGGTTATAATCTTTAGGAAGGATCAATGAGAGGCTGCAGTTCAAAACTCTCTCAGAATTTGATGGCCTAAGCTCTAATTTTTTCAAGTTCATTGAGTACCTCCATTGGTTTTTTGTTTTCTTCAACTGGAAGCTCGCCTTCAATGTAGCAGTGTCCGATGACATCAGCAAAAATCCTTCTAGCTAGACGACTGAGGGATCTGGCATACAGGAGATCTTTGGAGTACTTTCCCCATGGACCATTCTTATTGTAGACACCAGCTTGCTGAGCTTCTTCAAGGGTAAAAGTCTCAGTTTGCTTGTGACCATTATCCTTACGCTCTCCTTCAAGCTCACAGACTTGACCATCATTCTTAATGACTTTGATCTTATGTCCAGCAGATACGATCTGCTCGTTCATCAGTCTTGCGGACATTTCAACCTTCCCGCGTATAGACCATAGACCACCAGTTAGTGCTTTTATGGGAGAGATCCCTAGAACAAAGGCATGCTCGACGATTGAGAAAATCTCGCCGCGATCTCTGCCTTCACAAAGAGGAAGCTTTTTGACCTCTTCACAGATCATCTGAATATCTTGAAGCTCTTGCAGATATCTCTTAGCTTTTTCTGAAGGTTCGATACAAGATGGTTCGCTCATGACGGCCCTCCTTTCTCAAGAAACTTTCTAAAAGCTCGGGTTAGATCTTCGATGGCATTAGAAATCTTTTTGACTTCTTCACCGATTTTTTTGAGATCCCAGGCTGCAAACTTTGCACTGAGCCTTAGATCTGGCAGGTTGTCTTTTCTCTCTTGATTATCATCGTGCCAATCACTCATAATTAAAATTCCTTTGATGTAATGGTTAAGGGGTGGCGGGTCTTCGCCTTAGAACATAGGGAATTAAGCTGCTGGCTTATTCCTAGAAGGCCCGCTTTTTTTTGTAATGTTTTACTCCGTACTTTCTTTCGGTTTGAGCAGGTCATAGGGCTCCTTCATCGAAACCGCAAAATGCATAAATGCATTGATGTTTTTAATATTCCCCAGCTCCATCCTCTTCAAAACTGCATGAGAGGCACTCGAAAGATGATCAAATCCTTTTCTCAAAAGTTTTTGGATGTTCGTGAAGCTCATGTCGAGATTGTGTTTTTTCTTGAGGGCAACGATCGCCTCGTAGCCAGCTGTGATCGGTTCTGAGCTGAACATCGGCTCAACACGCTTGAGCGTAGGCTTGACAACAGCGAGGGACAGATTTCTAGCGCAGTGCCGCCGGTACCCAAAAACGCCTCGAGAAAGAAGGTGGCTTAAAAATTTTACAAAATTTCGGACGCGGTACCCCTCCAAGAGTTTTTTTCTGAGAAGTGTAAGTGCTTTTTTGAGTTTCTTGAGATCTCTAAACCACCAACGAGGCTTGTAGGGGAAGTTTTTTTCTAGACCAAACTCTTCGAAAAGATCTTTTTGAGAATTAGATTTTGCTCGACGACTCTTTTTTGATCCATCTGAAGAAGAAGAAAAAGAAAAGTTTGCCTCTTTTCTAGCAAACTCTTCTTTAGAAGAGTTTTTAGAAATATTAGTGTCATAATTTTTGGAGATTTTCTCTTCGGATTTGAGCTCATTTTTTTCCGATTCGAGAGGTTTTTGAAAGCGTTTTGGCGCATTCGGGCCAGGGCTGTAGAGGTTTTTTCCGCAGCATTTTGCATTGGGCATTCTAGGATGTTTGTAAGCGGTATGAGCAACAATGATTTTCCCTTCAGCTTCAAGTCTATTAACAATAGAGGAGGCATACTGACGGCTGGAGAGTTTGGTGCACTTGGCGATAGTCTTAAAGGAGACTCCCTTTTCAGCGTACCTTGGATTTAAAATAAATCCTAAGACCCTCTCAGGGGCTTTTTTCTTGGAGGATCCTTTGGTTCTTTTGCTTTTGTTACGTTTCGATTTGCTCGAAAAAGTTTTCTCTGCTATCCTAACGTTCATAACAATTATCCTTCTTTTTTAGTGATTGCGGGGTTTTGTTTAGCATCTTTCCGAGGTGTGCTTCTTTAAAGTCTAGGGTGTGGAGCCAAAAGTTTAAGAAGTAGATGGGCCGGCAGGTAACTGTCGGCCTTTCTTTTGGGTCGCTATTATCTAAAGAAAAGATCTGAGTTTGACTTGAAGTTTCCTTCATGAGTGTGGAGCTCATTAATTTCGAAGATCTTTTCATCGTAACAACCTCTTTAATATAATTCCCGAAAAAAATATTTTTCCGTTTTTCTAGCTAGACCTTGAGTTCTTTTGCTCTTTCTTTTAATCGTAGCATTTTCTCCAAAAGGGAACCTTATGACGTTCCCCTCCTCTCTAAAGGTTAAAATAATGAACTTTATTTTAACCCATACTTGAGAGAGTGTTATGGAAGAATTATATACCGTTGAAGAGGTAGCAGAACTAACTGGATATCCTGCAAATATAGCCTAAATATCTTATTTTAGTTATACTCTTCTAAATGACTTATTCATTAGATTTTCGTAAAAAAGTACTAGATATCCGAAGTAAAGAAGAGCTCATTTTTGCTAAA
>Ga0228674_1000286_pt1 | contig 37824 bp, 12 predicted proteins | sample 1D_rmetaG_FD_189054 | JGI IMG/M metagenome (GOLD analysis project Ga0228674, IMG submission 189054) | Seawater microbial communities from Monterey Bay, California, United States - 1D_r | ecosystem: Environmental > Aquatic > Marine > Coastal | place: USA: California | collected 2016-09-26
GCGGCGGCATAAGAGCTGCTGCAAAAAAAGAATACAATTATATTTACACTGGAAAAAATGAAGATGTTATTAATTTTGATATAAATTTTAATAATGCATTTCTGCAAGAAGCGTATGCTAATTTTGGTATGAACCAAGCAGCTCGATCATCTGCCGGCAGTGATAGAAAAACTTTCCAAGCAACAGACGGTAATTCTGGATCTTCTCCTAGTACTGCAAAAAGTGATAGAAAAGGTCTAGGCGGCGGCCAAGTTGTAGAAACAACTAAAATGACAATTACAGGAGATAGCAGAACTAGTGATATAAGAAAAAGGATGGCTGAAACATTCCATCATAGATTACTAAATTCTGACGTAGACTTAATTACAGCTGAAATAGAAATATGGGGAGACCCATTTTATCTTCCTAGCCAATCTGGAAACTACATGCCAGAACGTGCACAAGGAACGCCGTCAATGACAGACGAAGGATATATGACTTATATTGAAAATCAAGTTTATATAATTGTTAATTTTAGAACACCTCTTGATTATAGTCAAAACTCGCACAATATGCTTTTTCCAGATGAAAAAATTGTTCCTGAATTTAGTGGTATTTTCCAAGTATTGTCTGTTGAAAATGTTTTCGAAGGTGGACAGTTTAAACAACGGTTAGATTTAATAAGATCAAGATCTCAAGAAGTATCAGGCGAAGCAGGAACATTCGTACAGGTCAACGACGAAGTAGGCGATAAAGTAAATGATAATCCACTAAGTGCAAGTAATGACGGCGATGAAGGCAGCAACAATGACGGCACAACAACAGACCAACCTTGTAATTCTAATAAACTTATTTCAACAGCTTATGGCGATCTTAAAGATAATGTTTCTAATTTGTTTCCTGATTTAAGTACCGTAGCCGGAGATGCAATTATGTCTCAAATTCCTAGTGTAACAGTTGCAGGAATAACTTGGTCTCCTTCAAAGAGTTTGTTTACTGCACCACCACAAATTAAAGAAGATATAACCGCAGCACAAGCAGCGTTTGAATCGGCTTTAGAAAATTCGCCCTTAAATTTAAGAGGATTTAGCTAAATGGCAGTTACAGTAAGTGATATGGACAGAGCATTACTTAGACTTATTGCTGACGGAGAAGCAGTACGGAGTAATCCGTACTGTAGTGTATGGCCAGGACATGTTGAACCTGAGCTAACGGTAATGACGTTATCACAAGTTGAGTCATATCAGAAACAAAGAATAAAAGATGGAAGAAAATCTAGTGCAGTAGGCAAGTACCAATTTATAAAAAGTACACTCAAAGAATGTGTAGGGTATTTAGGATGTGATCCTATGCGGACAGTGTTTTCTAGAGATGTTCAAGATGCGTTAATTATTCAGCGATTAATAAAATTTAGAAAATATGATCAATGGAAAGCAGAATCAATTGATACTGGAAAATTTATGATTTTCCTTGCTGCTGAATTTGCTAGTATGCCAGTTCCTTATGATATACCAGCAGGCAGCATATACAAAAATTCTCCTAGAAGAAATCTTAAAAAAGGACAAAGTTTTTACGCAGGCGACGGATTGAATAAAGCCAACCATGACCCAGATCATCTATATCAAGCACTTGAGGACATTAAAGCTGGAGGATCGGGAGAAGTTCAAGAAATAGATGTTACAACTACAGGTAGTAATAGAGCCCTTCCTCCAACAGGTGTAAGTGAAAAAGCACAAGTAGAAAAATCATCAGCAGGACCTGGGGTTGGAGCATATAGGGGCACACGAGCAGGCAGCCAACCGCAAAATAGTGTTTCACCTCAAGATTATAATCCTTATATCTACGGAAGAATAGATCCGTTAGACGACAGATATGATTTTAGGACTGGAGAAAAAATTAAAGATATTGGCATCCACGGAATAAGTTCAGCAGCAGCAACACCGGTTCAAACAGAAACTTCAGGCGCAACAAATTCTCCTACAAATGCAGGTGTTGCACCTGTTGAAGCACCGTCAAATCCAGATGCAGAAGATCCTCGAGGGCAAGAACAATTGCCTGATTTAATTCCAAAACCCGAAGAACCTGCACCGCCGCCGACTGACAAAAATCCTGACGAAGACCCCGGAGCACCAGGATTACCGTTTGGAGCAGACGAAATTATAGAAGCAATAGAGAAAAAAGTTGAAGTAGTAGCTACAAAAATAGATAATCTTTTACCTTGTGTTGAATCCGTAACAGACGGCTACAGCCTTTCAGGTGCAATAAGTATTGCTACAGACGATATTACTGGCGCAGTAACTGGCGCAGTAACTGACGCAGTAACTGATGCTAAAGACGATCTAATTTCCACCAGCAAAAGCTGGCTAAATTCAAACAAGGGACCCCAGTAATGGCAAGAAGAGGAACTACATACACCCGTACTGGAAGGTCAAGCAGTTTTCCAATAAAATCAGGTGTTCCTTACGAAGCAATTATTATTAACAATTTAGATGTTAATAATATGGGCACTCTTGAAGTTGAATTACTAAAGTATACGTCAGCTGGAAATTTACCACAAAAAAGCGGACAGACTGCTACTGTAAAATACCTTAGTCCGTTTTATGGAACAACGCCTTCAGCAGGTGTTCAAAATAATGATGGATACGAATTTACTCAAAAAAGTTACGGCTTTTGGGCAGTCCCTCCTGACATAGGAACCAAAGTGTTAGTTATATTTGCAGAAGGAAATGCAAACTTTGGTTACTGGATGGGTTGTATACAAGATGATTTTATGAATTTCATGGTTCCAGATGGCAGAGCTGCAACTACGCTGACTACTGAAAATACTCCAGATAATTTAAGAGGTGTTAAATTACCAGTAGGAGAATTTAACAAAAAAGTTGAAACTGGAAGCAAAGTTGATACTACTTTGTTTAATAAACCCTTTAACAAAGATTTTACAAGTGTATTAGAAGTTCAAGGTTTATTACTTGACGAAGTTAGAGGAACTACAACAACTAGTGCAAGACGAGATTTTCCTAGTATGGTATTTGGCTGGAGCACACCAGGTCCTAAAGATAAGAGAAAAGAAAATCCTAAATTTGATGTAGGCGCCGAGGAAAAAAAGGCAAATGTTCCGTACAATAGATTAGGCGGATCATCCATTGTAATGGACGATGGCGACGAGCGTTTTGTAAGAGCAAATCATGCAGAAGACGGCCCCCCTGTTTATGTAAACAAAGGTCTTGGAGACCCAGGCGGCGACGAAACTATACCTCAAAATGAATTATTTAGAATAAGAACACGCACAGGTCATCAAATACTGTTACACAATGCAGAGGATCTAATATACATTAGTAACAGCAGAGGAACAGCATGGGTAGAATTAAGTTCAGATGGAAAAATAGATATCCATGCACAAGATAGTATAAGTGTAATGAGTAACCAAGACATCAATTTTACTGCTGAAAGAGACTTTAATATTGATGCAGGTCGTAACATAAACATGAGGGCTCAAGCAAGATATAGTGACGGACAAAAAACTTACGACGGATTAGAATGTGGTAGAATACAGATTGAGTCTAAATATGACACAAATATTTTAGTAGGTGATCAATACAAAAGAAATGTTCTTGGCACAAGTCAAATAAAAATAGATGATGATAGTTTTGTGACTGTGACAGGTAATAGCGAATTATTAGCAGGTAATATTCTCGATACTTCAAAGGGTACATTTAATCAAAAATCTGCACACTCCTTTTATAGAGAAAGTGCAAGTAATATAAATGATCTAGCTGCTGGTTTATATATGAATAAAGCAGAAGATGTTAATCTACACGGGTTAGCAAATATTAAAATCTTATCTGGCGCAAATTTAGAAACAATCGTTTCTGGAGACAGTTTAACAACAATTACAGGCGTATTCGATGTACAATCTGATTCTGCACATTTTGAAACAACTAACGGCATTAATATGCTTGGCGGCACAGCGATTGCAGGTGATGCAACAAAAATAAGTTGGAATTCAGGAGTAGCAGTAGCAGGTACAGCAGCTACAACAGCCGTTAGTGCAACAGCATCAACCGCAGCAAAACCTGCTGAAGCAATAATTCCATTAACGCAAATTGTATTACCTTACACTTTTCCAGGAGCTCAAGACACCGTTCCTTATGAAAGTATTCTTACACGGGCACCGCAGCACGAACCATATATGCATCATGAAAATTTAAATCCTGCAGGATTTAAACCTGAGCAAACTGACAGAGAATCACCAGGGCAATTAATGCCAAGTGATAGAATTATAACGCCAGACACGTTTACTAAAACTAAATCTGCAAATCAAACCTCGTCACAAGTTTATGGATCCTCAGGAATTAACGATTACGGCACCACAGGCGATAATGCAATTGTTAACGGAGAAGTTGTTCCTCCTAAAAATGTGCCAGGCACTGCCGCAATTAGATCAATTGCGAATTTTGAAATTGATAAAGAAAGATCAACAGATTCTTATGCTAATAGATTCTTTAAAGGTGACGGTCCGTTAGGAACAGTATCAACTAGTAAAGGAATTACAGCCGAAGTTGCTGAAATTTGGGTTCCTAATTTCCAAGGCTTTATTGATGCATTAGAAGCTACTGGCTATGAGATAAAAGTTTTATTAGGTTATAGCAAACGCAATATAGGAAATTCAAGCAAATGGAGCACACATGCTAGCGGCGCGGCAATTGATATAAATCCGCCAAACCCGGTAAGGAATGGTGATCCAAATGGACTATGGATTCCAAGACCGTCTAATGCTCCTATAACTGACATGCCTGCAAATACTGGCGAACTTGCTAAAAGCTTTGGCTTAGGTTGGGGCGGAGCTTGGAATAGTTTAGACGATGCAATGCACTTTAGTACCGCAGCAAATGAAGGTGGAAATTATAGATTTACACCAGGTCTAATACCGCAAGGTCCAACAACTGATGAACAGATTACAGAATCAGGCGATCCGAGAGGAGAAGATTATTATATTGCTCCTGCAAAAGAAATTACAGAAGAAAAAGATGCAGAATCGCCTACATCGCCGCAAGAACAAAATAATCCAGGACCTCAGAATGCTGACGGATCCTCTAATGTGCAATAGGTAAATATGTTATGAGTGAACTAGAAGACAATTTATACAAAAGAGTACAAGTTCCTAGTACTTCGACAGCACCAACTGTATCTAGAACTTATAGAGGATTTTATTCAGGAGATTCGTCTAAAGGTTTTAAGCTGTACGATTTTGAAATTATCAAACAAGATTTAATTAATCATTTTCACATACGCCAGGGCGAAAAACTTGGTAATCCCGAGTTTGGATGCATAATATGGGACATACTATTTGAACCATTTACTCCGGCATTACAACAAGCTATTGCAGAAAATGTTACGTATATTATTAATTATGACCCTAGGATTTCTGCAGAAGAAGTATTTGTAGAAGCATATGAAAACGGAATACAAGTTTCAGCTTCAGTAACATATAAATCCTATTCAATTACTGAGCAACTTAATTTTAAATTTGACAGTAATATTGGATTAATAGACAATTAAATACATACATTATTTCGTAGCATAAATACTTTATTATAAGGAATATTGGTATGTCTTCAAGTGATAGACAGTCTAAGTTGCTAGTAACTGAAGACTGGAAAAGAATATATCAAAGCTTTAGAAATGCAGAATTTCAAAGCTATGATTTTGATAATCTTCGCCGCGCGATGATTAATTATCTGCGCCAAAATTATCCCGAAGATTTTAACGATTACATTGAATCAAGTGAATATCTTGCGCTGATTGATATGATTGCTTTCCTTGGGCAAAACTTATCATTCCGTATTGATTTAAACGCTCGTGAAAACTTCCTTGAAACAGCAGAACGCAGAGAAAGCGTCTTACGTCTTGCACGTATGCTGTCGTACAATCCTCGCAGAAATCAAGCAGCTAATGGACTGTTTAAATTTTCTACTATTAAGACATCGGAATCAATTTTCGATAGTACAGGAATAAATTTACAAAATACAGTAATTAAATGGAATGATCAAACTAATACAAATTATTTTGAACAATTTACTAAAATTTTAAATGCAGCATTACCCTTAGCAAACCAAATTGGTAATCCTTTAAAAAATGATACAATTTCAAACGTTTCAACACAAAAGTATAGACTTAATGCAGTTAACACTGCATCTGCAATTTTTCCATTTACAAAAATAATTGAAGGTAATAATGTACCATTTGAAATTGTAAGTACAGATATAAAAAATAATAGCTTATCAGAAGAACCTCCTCTACCAGGCACTAGTCCTGCATTTTTATTCAGAGATGACGGCCAAGGACCTGGGTCTTCAAACACTGGATTTTTTATGCATGCACGACAAGGTGTTTTGCAAACCGGAACTTTTAATGTTACTAATCCTGTGCCTAATCAAGTAGTAGGTATAGATGTTGCAAATATTAATGATAGCGATGTATGGCTTTATAGTGTAGATACAAATGGCTTTGAAACAACTAATTGGACAAAATTAGATGCTGTAGAAGGCAACTCAGTCATTTACAATAGCTTGTTTAACCAAGTTAGAGATATATTTCAAGTCCAAACAAGAATAGGCGATAGAATTAATGTTGCGTTCAGTGACGGAACTTTTGGTAATTTGCCATCTGGCAATTTTAAAATTTATTATAGAACAAGTATAAACAAACCATTATCAATATCTCCTGGTTCAATCGGTACAGTTTTAATTGATATTCCGTATCAAAGCAAATCGGGATCTCAAGAAACGTTAACTATAGGGTTGCGTCTTCAATATACTATTAACAATAGTGCTCAAGCTGAATCTAACGCTGAAATAAAATTAAATGCTCCTTCGACATTTTATACACAAAATAGATTAGTAACAGGAGAAGATTATAATATTGGCCCGTTATCAGTTAGTCAAGATATAATTAAAACACGAAGTGTAAACAGAATTTCTAGTGGTATAAGCAGATACTTTGATTTAAAAGATCCTAGTGGAAAATATAGTACAACAAAATTATATGCAAATGACGGAATTGTATACAAAGAACTATATCAAACAAAACAAGATTTTACTTTTACAAGCCAAAGCGACATTGAAGGCGTGATTGTAAACAATATACAAAGCATTGTGAGGTCTAATCCTTTACGTAATTTTTATATGAGCGAATATCTTGATTTGTTAGTAAGAGATTTAAATGCAGCATGGGTTAGCAAAACAGTAGCAACAAATAGAAATGTAGGAATACTACAAAATCTAGATAGTGTTCCATTTAGGGTCGGGTCGTTTGCATCAAATAGTTTAAAATCTTTAACTGTAGGATCTATGCTTAAATTTGTTGCGCCTACAGGCAAGCATTTTATGGCGGACAACAGCCATACTATAATGGACGGAGATGCTGATCATCCTAACGCTGTGACATACAAATGGACAAGAGTAGTTAATATTACAGAAGATGGTACAGAAGTAAGTAGTTTGACAGGTCAAGGAGGTATAGTTCTTAGTGACGTTATACCAGAAGGCGCCCTTTTAGAAAAGATTATTCCAGTTTACAGCACAAATTTTAGTAATGACTTAAAATTACAAATTATTGATCAAACCTTTGCATACAAAGACTTTGCGTTACGTTATGATAGGTTCGACAGAGAATGGAAAATCATTACTGCTTCAAATATTAACACTGTAAATAACTTTAGCTTAGGTAAAACTGGAGACATTTCGGGGGAAAACTTAGATGCAAGCTGGCTACTATATTTCAAAACAGACGGAGAAAAATACACTATTGTAAATAGAAATTTACGTTATGTTTTTGAAAGTGATAACGAATTAAGATTCTTCTTTGATAGCGCAGATAAAATTTATGATTACAAAACTGGTAAAATAGTTAGAGATAGAATATCGGTTTTAGATATTAACCGAACACCTGACACTAATATTCCATTTACAACTAATTTTAACTGGAATATAAGTAATGCGTATAGGGACAAAGAAGGATATGTTGATAGTAAAAAAATACAAGTTGATTTTTATGATTTAGACGACGACGGCTATATTGATGATCCTGATTTATTCACACAAATAGTAGATCCTAATATTAATCCTCAATCAAAAATAATATTTCAAAAAAAATATGTCACTAGTGACAATGTAGAGGAATTTAAGTATTTTGAAAATAAAGATAATGAAATATTAATAAAAACTAATTTGTCTGCTGTTGGAGCATATAGTCAGTATGATAATCCGAATCAGATAATTTACCTATATGAGGAAGGTACTTTTATACAAATTAATTCTGTTTTAAACAACCATAGAGTAATTACAGATTATAAAGCATTTATTGGCAGAGATAAATTAAGATTTGAATACACACATGTTGCAGACTCTAACTACAGATTAGATCCAGCAGTAAGTAATATTATTGATACCTATTTACTTACAAAAGCATATGATACTAATATTAGATTATACTTAAATGGTAGCTTAAATGAATTACCCTTACCTCAAAGTAATGACTCCTTATTTAAAAATTACGGAGCACAACTGTCAAATATAAAGTCTATTAGCGACGAAATAATTTATCATCCTGTAAAATACAAAATACTGTTTGGCGAAAAGGCGAAAAAAGATTTGCAAGTAAAATTTAAAATTGTACGTAACAAATCGATGGTTGTAAACGACAACGAGCTCAAAGCAGACGTTATACAAGCTATTGATAGATTCTTTGCTATAGAAAATTGGGACTTTGGAGAAACTTTTTACTTCCAAGAACTTGCAGCATATATTATGAACCAACTAAGTCCAAAATTAGTAAGTATTGTAATTGTGCCTAGACAAGGGTCACAAACTTTTGGAAGTTTATTTGAAATACGTTCTGAACTTGACGAAATTTTTATAAGCGGAGCCACTGTATCTGATATAGAAATTATTGAAGAGCTTACATCTGTACAATTGCAAACGTCTGGCAATGTTATTACTAGTGTCAACAGCAATGCATCTGAAGTAACGTCGGCACCAATATTAAGCACAAATACAACAAACACAAGCGCAAACACAAGCACGAGCACACGCACAGTTGTTTCTAATAATTCTAGTACAAATGTGCCAAGCAACAGCGGATCTAGCAGCAGTAGTAGTTCTAGCAGCAGCAGTAGTTCTAGCAGCTCTAGTGGATCTAGCGGGTCAGGAAGTTCTAGCGGAGGATACAGCTACTAATGGCATATAATAATAACCAAAACGAAAGTTCATTACCAACTCCTGGCAATAATAAAAAACAGTCTATTGATTTTCTTCCTAAGTTCTTTAGGACTGAAGCAAATAGGAAATTTTTACAAGCAACACTAGATCAATTAATTAGCAACGGTGCAGCAGAAAAAATTGATGGTTATGTGGGTAGAAAGTATAACGAATCATATAAATTAGGCGACCACTATTTAGAGGATGTTTCTAGATTACGAAACGACTACCAGTTTGAACCGGCAGTGTCATTAAGAGATAATTTAGACAATGTAGAATTTGCAAAAGATTATCAAGATTATATTAATGTATTAAAATACTTTGGCACTAATATCGAAAATCATGATAGATTAAATTCTGTTAACACTTATAGTTGGACACCACATATAAACTGGGATACGTTTACTAATTTTAGAGAATATTATTGGTTGCCAAATGGTCCGCTAACTGTACCAGTTACAGGACAATCAAGAGAAATTACTAGTACATACAGTGTTACTATTGAAGATCAGGGCGATAACGTTGCCTATGTATTTAATGACGGATTTACTAGAAATCCTAAATTAAAATTATATCGAGGACAAACTTATAGATTTGATATCGACACTCCGGGTCATCCTATTGCATTCTCAATAAGTAGATCATTTACACCCGGTGTTGCACTCCTAGTTGCAGGTCAAGAAGGCATCCGCGGCGACGGCTTGTTTGATGCTGTACTTTACGGTAATGAATATGACCAAGGTGAATATGTTGTACTTCCTGTAGACAACTCTGTTACTTTTGAAGCTGACGAAAATGTTTCAACTCTTTTTCCAGACGGAATAAGAAAATTTGACGAAGAAGGAAATGAAGTAGCAATTGCATATGTTGAAAAAGGAACAATAGAATTTACAGTTCCTTTTAACGCACCAACTCATTTATTTTATATTAGTCAAAATGAAGTTAATACAAGCGGACAAATTAGAGTTTATGATGTAGAAGAAAATACATTTTTAAATGTAGAAGAAGATATTTTAAATAAAAAACAATATAAGTCTTCAAATAATATAGAATTTACTAATGGTCTTTGTATACAATTTCAGGGAGATGTATATCCTGAAAAATATAGTTTAGGTGAATGGTACGTAGAGGGCGTAGGATCTCAAATTGCTTTAATTAGTAAACAAGATCTTACTATTCCGTCGGCCTATACGTCAGACGTTGAAGTACCCTTCGATACTAACGAGTTTGATGTTTTTCCATTTGATACAGCAAATAATTTTCCTTTAGTCAAAGATTATATTACAATAAACAGGGCTACTAAAGATAAAAACCCTTGGAGTAGAAATAATCGATGGTTCCATAAAGATGTCGTATTAAAAAGCTTTAGATATAATAATGTTGCTGAAAATTTGGACGATAATTATAGAGCATCTCGTCCTATTATAGAGTTTGATGCTGGAATAAAGTTATTTAATTATGGAGTATCTGCAAAAAAAGATATAGATCTTTTAGATAGTTTTACTACAGATGTTTTTAGTACTATACAAGGACAGGTTGGTTATATTGTAGATGGGATAGAATTACAGCAAGGTATGCGTGTTCTCTTTACAAATGATTCTGATATACTTGTTAGCGGAAAAATATTTGAAGTAAAGTTTATTAATCTTAATAATCAACGGGTTATTAAATTAGAAGAAACTATAGATACAATGCCTTTAGATTTAGAAACTGTATTTGTAAAATCTGGTAAAAAATATTCTGGATTAAGCTTTCACTACACAAACAATAGTTGGGTGCAATCTCAAACAAAAGACAGTATTAATACAGAACCTATGTTTGATTTATGTTGCCCACAAGGTAATAGTTATGCAGATCCTACAGTATTTAATAGCACTACGTTTAAAGGTACGAAAATATTTTCTTACAAAAAAGGCAACGGCAATGACGATACAGAATTAGGGTTTCCGCTGTCTTATAGAAATATAGAAAACTCTGGTGATATACTATTTGAATTTAATTTACTAACAGATTTCTTTAATGTGCAAGATGCTGACGATTTAATCACAATTAAAACTGACACTGCAAATCTTAGAAAATATAAAGATAGAGAAAATTTTGACTATCTGAACGGCTGGAACAATACACCTTCAAGATTCCATCAATATGTAATTAAAGACATTGAAGTAGATTTATTAACTACAAATAAGATATCTATAGATACTTATAATGCACCTGCAAGACTTACTGACTTAAAAATTATTGTATATAAAAACAACAATCTTTTATTTAATAGCAAAGATTATACAATCGAAAAGAAAGAAAGTAATGTCTATTTAACTTTTGAAAAAGACTTGGAGCCAGGTGATCTTATAAAAATTAAAACACATAGTAAAGAATCAAAAAACGAAAATGGTTACTATGAGCTTCCGATTTCGTTAGAACGAAATCCATTAAATGACGACATTACCGAGTTTACTCTCGGAGAAGTGTTTGATCATGTTGATAGTATGATTGAAGAACTTAAAGACTTTCGAGGCACATATCCTGGAAACAATAATCTAAGAGATTTAAAAAATATATCAAAATTTGGTAAACGCTTTGTAAAGCATGAGTCAGGACTTGCAAATACAATTTATCATTTTACAAGTAAAGAATATAACATTATTAGAGCTGTTGAATTTTCAAAAGAAAAATATCTAGAATTTAAGAGAAACTTTTTTGATACTTCTCAAAAATTAGGATTCGACGGCACTGATATCGCACATGTCGATAAAATCCTATATGAACTTAACAAAGATAAAAATAAAACACAGCCGTTTTATTTTAGTGATATGCTTGCTGCTGGTGCAGCAGCAAGGAACGAATACAGAATAATCGATAACAATATTAATTTTTATCCGTTAACAAGAAAGTTTAATTTAGATGATTTGACTCAACAAGCAGTTTATTTGTATATTAACGGGGTACAACTTGTTCATGGAAGAGACTATAAATTTACAGATGATAATTTTGTAGATATATTTCGAGAAAAAAATAACGGTGATGTATTAGAAATATATGAATACGAATCAACAGATGGTAGTTTCATACCATCTACTCCGTCTAAACTCGGACTATATCCTACTTGGTATCCGCATATTAAATTAGATGATACCTCGGCTAAAAAAGAAACAATATATAATGCAGGTCCTTTTAAAATTTACGGAGAATCTGAACTTGGAGAATCTAAAAATAAATTTGGTTATTATTATCCAGTATTTACTACAAAATCTGCTGCTAAAGAATACAATACAACATCTGAAAACACTATAGAAGAAGTATATTTTAAAGGACTAAACAAAGTATTTTATATACCGTCTGATATAGGTAGTTTTGCAACTTTAAATGATACTGAAGATTTTGAATTTTTTCCAAATGTTCGTCCATTTATTATAGGTCATGATGGTAGCCAAATATTGTGTTATCTTGATTATAGAGACAAATTGGCAATAGAATTAGAAAAAAGAATTTACAACAATATAAAGGTTGATTATAACGATAATGATATCGACGTTGAAGCTTACTTAGGTAATGATTTTGCAGACTATCCTGTGCCTCAAGAAATCCAAAATCAGTTGTTATTACGTGACTTCACAGCATGGCAAAAATTTATACAAGTAGGGTATGCAGAAAATAGTTTTTATGACGTTAACAATCCCTTTACATTTAACTATAAAGATGCAAATAATTTAAAAGGTAAACAATCACCAGGATTTTGGAGAAAAATTTACTTTAATAACTTTAACACTGATAATCCTCACAGTTGTCCGTGGGAAATGTTAGGATTTACAAATAAACCAACATGGTGGAACACTGTGTATGGTCCTGCACCCTATACAAGTAACAATTTAATTTTATGGAATGATTTAGAATTAGGTCGTATTGCAGACCCAGAAAATACACGAATAGATAAAAGATTTGTACGCCCTGGATTAAGAAATTTTATACCTGTAAACGAAAAAGGAGATTTAATATCACCATTAGATTGTAATATTGTTTCAAACTTTAATCAAAGAACTGCAAGAGAGTCTTTTGAATTTGGAGACTATAGTCCTGTTGAATCAGCTTGGCGTAAAAGTTCAGATTTTCCCTTTGCATTACTTAGAACTCTATTACTTACAAATCCTGCTGATACAATTGCTAAAGGATTTGATTTAGCAAATGCAAAACGTAACATTGCTAATCAAAAAACTTATGCTCCTACAGGCAAATTTATTGCAAATAAGGATATAGTTGTACCTAATACAAATGTCGATTCAGTTAGAACCATTACTAGTGGACTTTTGAATTACATTTATAATCTTGTAGCAAGCGATGTACTTAGTGTATATACAACCTACACAGACCAATTAAAAAATCTTCAAGTTAATTTAAGTTTTAGGCTTGCTGGGTTTAGTGATAAACAAAAAATTAATTTAATACTAGAAAGTAAATCGCCGAAACACGATATTGGATCGAGCGGCATATTTGTACCACAAGAAAATTACAAATTAGTTTACAATGTGAGTAGTCCGCTAGAGAATTTTACTTATAGCGGAGTTATAGTTGAAAAATCTCCAAACGGTTTTATAATTACAGGATACAATGAAAAATATCCTCAGTTTGATTATTTTAAACCTTTAATCGGATCAACGAAATATCCAGTTACAGTAGGCGGCCTTAGTGAAGAGTTTAGCACCTGGGCACCTCGAGCACCGTATAAAAAAGATCAAATAGTATTTCATTTAAATGCATATTATAGAGTGACTTCTGACTTTACAAGCAATACTACATTCACGCAAGATTTTTTAGCTAAACTGTCTACATTACCTAGTGCAGGCGGCAGAGTTGCAAATTTCTATAAAAACTTTGACAATGTTACTACAAAGTCTTTGTCTTATGGCACTATATTAAAAACTGTACAAGAAGTAGTTGATTTTTTATTAGGTTACGGTGCATTACTAAAATCAAAAGGATTTATATTTGATGATGTAACTGATGATGTAGTCAATGATTGGCCTTCTGTTGCAAAAGAATTTATGTTTTGGACTACACAGGGGTGGGCAGACGGTACAGTGATTTCTTTAAGTCCGTCTGCTAATGAATTAAGATTTCAAACTGAATATTCAGTTGTAGATAATATATTTGATAAATTTTATGATACACATATTATTGCTAACACTGGCGATGAATTAGACGGAGAGTTTAGTAGTCTACTTAGAGACGGTAATAGTTTTGGTCTAAAAATTAAAAATTCTGATCTAGGACTTTACGGCATGTCATTGCCTATAGTACAAAAAGAACACATAGTAATTTTAGACAATACTACTATTTTTAATGATGTAATCTATCATCCTGCATCAGGATACAGGCAAAAACGGATTAGAGTTACAGGTTATAGATCAGATGAATGGAATGGCAGTTTAAATGTTCCAGGATTTTTATATGACGATGCTGTGGTAAAAGAATTTGAAGAATACAAAGATTATTCTATAGGTAATATAATAAAATATAAACAGTTTTACTATGTTGCTACACAAAATACTATAGGATCTACAGAAATAGATTATAATCAATGGATACAATTAAATGAAAAACCAGTATCTGATCTAATTACAAACTTTGACTATAGAGCATCTCAATTTAACGATTTTTACGAATCTAATACTGCAAGCTTTGATCCAAATTTACAAGAATTATCTCAAAGATTTATAGGATTTCAAAAGAGAGAATATTTGAGTAATCTTATTATAGACGATGTTAGTCAGTTAAAATTCTATCAAGGAATGATACAAGAAAAAGGCTCAAAAAATTCTATAATGAAACTATTTGGAGCACTCAGTAGTAAGGGCCAAGAAAGTTTAGAGTTTTTTGAAGAATGGGCAGTAAAAACAGGAATGTACGGCTCGACTGAAGATATAAAGCAGATAGAGATACAACTATCGGATACTGATATAGTAGAAAGCCCGCAAGCTGTACTCTTTACAGATAAAATTCCTAACAAAAACTTTGATAAATTATTTAGAATAAAGCCTAGTGAGTTAGTAGATAAGCCTGCAGATTATACAAGTAACGTTTTTACAGTAAAACCGACAGTAAATGAATATGTAAAAACATCTGGACCGGTAGATATTGACGATATAGATTTTGAAGTTTCTAATAGAAGTGATCTTTCATTAGGAAATATTAATCAATTTAAACTTGGCGGATACATTCATTTAACAAATCAAATTAATGAAAATTGGCAAGTATATCAACATACACGTTTAAATTTAATTGCTGAAGAATTAACCGAAGTTGCAACTTTAAATGATGCAGGAGAGTTAATATACAGTGTAAAATTTAACAAATGGATCTCGTCATTTATTAGTGTAAGTCAGTTTATAGGAATTCGTGATGCTCAAGAATATAATTTAAACGGATTTTATGAAGTTGTTGGCATTTCTAACAATACTGCATTTATTAAAGTACCAACTGATAATAATATTATTGGATTTATAAATGAAAAGCTATCAGTCTCTACACTAAGAGAAGTTAGAATTAACTCAACAACAGATATAAATCAAATTGTAAATGAGGAAATGTATAGCAACCAAAAAGTTTGGGTAGACAATTATTCTAATCAAAACTGGGCAGTACTTCAAAATAATAGTGTATACAATTTGTTAGATCAGTATGATAATCCTACAGAATGGGATAGTACACAACAAAACTTTACAGGCGCCATGGTAGCTACACCTGATAATAATAATGTTTTTGTTGCAGCAAGTGGAGACGATGCCGGTAAAATATTTGTATACAGGAGATCAAGAGATTCAGATAAACTTATTTTATCTCAAGAATTGAACTTAGAAGATGCTACAGAGAGTATAGATTCTTATAATGGATTTGGCCATAGTATTGATGTAAGTCCGGATGGTGAATATCTTGTAGTAGGTATTCCTACTACATCGGGTATAAAAACTTTGTTTAAAGGAGATTTCGATCCTGATACCGAATATAGAAAAAATGATATTATAAAATATAGAGAAAATTTTTGGAAAGCTAACAAAACTATTATTCCGCAAATTGGAATACAGCCATTTTCAACTTTTGATAGTTACGTAACTCTAGTTGAGCAAGAAGACACAGACAGTACAACTTTAAAGTTACTTGTTGCAGGTAACCCAGGTTTACCTACTAATAATATAGATCACTTTTTAGTACGTGCTCCTGAAGATATGTATATAGGCACAAAAGGCCAAACAGATGGCGAGGAAGGAACGGGCGATAAGGTTAACTTAGCTTGGAACAGAAGTAGTTATGCATTTCCTACATTGGATGCTTATTTGCCATTTGATGGTGAGATACCAGCATTGACTGCGGAGTTTATCTCTCAAGAACATGAAATTGTAGAAAAAATTGATGCAATTCTTTATATAGATACGTATGTAAGCCTACCCTCAGTAGGAGATCAAGTTGAGACTGATACAGGTAGCGGAATAGTCTATTATTTAGAGACATATAGAGACAGCGCAGTTTTATACTTAAAAAATCTAAACGGAGTTATGACTGTAACAGGAGAATTATTTGTCTCCAACGGAAACTTTATGGGATTTTATTCACAAGAATCTACATTTGCTACGTCAGACGCTGTTGGCGGCTTTTGGCTTATTAAAACACCATTTAATTACGGAAATAATGGTAGATACTTTGATATAGGCAGAGGCCTTGTTTTTGCCGATGTGCGTACTTCGGACAGTGCAAGAATTACAAACATATATTCAAACATTCAAAACACTACTAGTGAAATAGGCACGTTTGTTAACGAAGAAAATCGAGCTAGTTTTATAACACATTTATCCTACACAGGAGATCCAGACGGCACAGAAGCTCCGCAGCCAAGCAATCTTTGGGCAGTCAGAATAAGCAAAGATTTTACTCAAGAGCTACTAGACAAAAACTTTTACACTAGTGCAGGTTCTGAGTCAAATCAATCGTTATCGTTTAATTTTTATAATCTAGATAACAGTCCAGTAAGTCTTACAAATACAGGTTTTGATATTAACGAGTTAAACCAAAGTCATCAGCTATACGATATTTGGGATGGATATATTGATTTTGAATTTACAGAATTTGATTTCCAAGGTAATCCATTTGGATTGCAAGTTGGCGACATAGTGACAGACTCTCAGATTCCTAGAGACGGCCAAGGAGGATTAGCATTAACTAGTACGTCAACATCGTCTGCAGAAGTAGTATTTTATCAACGTAATTTTAATAGTGTGCGAATATACGTTAAAGTATTATCGGGAAGTTGGAGAGAACTTAATAATATAGCTAAAGTTGAAATTCAACGATCAGCGAGAGATGAAAATGACGTAGACCGAATTGTTGGCACAATATCTGATACAAAAAACAACATTGTTATTGGAACAAACCTAGTAGGAAAATTACTTATTTTTCAAAAACAAACTGGGAATTTTAATATATCAAGTAATCCTGCAATACTAAATGCAGAGTATTATTTTTATAAGGAAAACATAGAAGGAGGTATACCTAGATTACCTAATCCTCCGTCTGAGCTGAATAAGGATTATGCTCATGTATATAATATTCCTCTTGATGCAAGAGGAACGTCTAGCGGATTAAACAACGAAGGATCCGTTGCTATTTTTAGGCGCCAACCTAACGGAAAATATGACTATAAAAGAGTATTAACAAGTCAGTATAAAACAAATGAACGCAGATTTGGAGAAAAAGTACGTATAACACAACAAGATAACTTATACACACTTATGGTTAGTAGTGATAGTGTTGTTCTTGCTGGCGACGACTCTACAGATAGAAGAGAACATCCGGGCGCGATAGAAATATTCTATCACGGCACTGAAGAATTAGATCAATTTAAAGGTGGATATCAACTCACACAGTATAATAAAGGCGACATCGTAATATACAAAGATGATTATTATGTTGCTAACAAAGATACAGACGAAGCAGTGATTAGTAATATAACAAATTCTATTGTATGGGATAACATTAGTTTTAGATATGGTGTAGATCGAGACTATAAAGGAAATTGGGATAACTCCTATGGGTATCAAAAAGATTCTATTGTTTTATACGATAATAAATTTTATAAAGCATTAACAAACATTGCCGCAGGAGTACAATGGATTACATCGTACTGGAAAGAAGTAACTAATAAATTTGATTACTTGGGTTACTTACCTAACTTAACTGGCAATAACTATTATGGCGAGGATGTTTATGACCCAGTAACTAATATAATTGAATTTAGTGAGGCGTTTGATATTAGTCCTACAGGGCAGGTATTAGCTGTAATTGCTCGAATTGAAGAATCAAATAGTACTGTTACAAAAAATTTAGCAATTTATAGAAAAGATGATTCTAAATATAAATTGTATCAAATAATACAAAGTCCTAATGATATAGAGGATTGGGGATCACAAGTTTCTATTGCACCTGATGGACTATCAATAGCAGTGTCTGCACCAAAAACTACAGTCAATACATTGAATCAAGGTGCTGTGTATATTTACAAACAGGTAAACGGTCAGTTTGTATTAGATCTCCAAAACAAACAAGGACAAATTATTACAAGCCCGACTAGCGAATTGTCAGAATTATTTGGATATAAAATTGCTCTTACTGATCAAAATCTTGTAGTTACTAGTTTAAACGGAGATCAAAAGAGACCAACTACATTTGATGTCTTTTCTAAAAAAATAGAAGAATCTATATATGTAAATGACAGTCTGTCAACACGTAATAGCGTCGAAACAACATTTGATCAAAACTTTACGCAATTTGCAAACACAAATATAGACTCGGGAATGGTATATGTCTACGAAGATATACAAGGCTCGTATACTTACAGTGAAAACTTTAAATTTAACAATACAACATATGAATTTGGCAAAAATTTACATGCATCGAACAATCACGTTTACATTGGCATACCATTTTATAGTGATGATCCGTCTAAAGGTATTTTCTTAGATTATAGAAAACCAAAAAATAAGTTTGCATGGAATATATACAAAGAAATTAGACCTCCGGTAGATTTAGATCTAATCGAAGGTGCATTTATATATAACAAAAAAGAAAATAAAATTGTTAGCTATGTAGATTATATTGATCCTATACAAGGTAAAGTTGCAGGAATAGCAGAACAAGATATTACATTTAAGTCATATTATGACCCAGCATATTATAATGTTGGATCTACTAATTCTATTAATGTAAATTCAGACCAAACATGGTTAGATAGTCATGTCGGCCAAGTTTGGTGGGACCTTACCTCGGCTAGATATGTTTATCCTTATCAAGGTTCGATAAATTATCAAAAAAATAATTGGAGTGCATTATCCGAAGGAGCAGAAATAAATGTTTACGAATGGGTAGAATCAGATGTTTTACCTAGCCAATGGGCAGTCGAAGCAGATACTGAAAAAGGTATAGTCAAGAATATATCTGGACAACCTCTCTACGGCGATGCAAAGTATAGTGCAAAATTAAATTACGATCCGTTATCACAAACATTTACAACAAAATATTATTTCTGGGTCAAAGACAATAAAGTTATTCCGTCCCTTGAAAATAGAAATATAAGTGTGTATGATATTTCTCAATTGATTGAAAGACCACGAGAAAACGGATATAGATATATTTCTTTTATTGGTTCTGATAAGATTGTTTTAAATAATTTTGACAAATTAATAAAAAGTAATGATTTAATTTTAAATATAAAATACAAAACTAAGCCTACAATAGATTCTAATCTACATATGCAATATAAATTAATTGCAGATGGTGATTCCACTGCAACTATTCCGACAAATATAGAACGCAAATGGTTTGATAGTTTAATAGGATTTGACTCTAACGCTAGACATGTTCCCGATAGCAATTTACCTACCCCGCAAAAATATGGAATACTTAACAGTCCAAGACAAGGTATGTTTGTTAATCGTACTGAAGCATTGAAACAGTCAATTGAAAGAATTAACGAAGTATTTAATAATAACTTAATAGCCGATGAGTATAATATTAATGAACTTAATAGAATTGACGAACTCCCTTCAATATCGTCGGGCGATTACGATGTATCGATAGATACTTATGAAGAATTACAATATATAAGCACTAACAAACTTATACAAGCAGTTTTAACTCCTATTATTATAAATGGTAGACTAGAAAGAATTCAAATTACTAATCCTGGAAGAGGCTACAAAGTGCCGCCTACAATAGAAATACTAGGACAAGGAAGTGATGCAGAAATAAAATTAGAGATTAATAATTTAGGTAGTGTAACTAATGCTACAATAGTTAATAAAGGTCAAGGTTATGACGACACTACATCATTCTTTGTTAGAAGATTTAGTGTATTAGTCAAGTCAGATAGCACTAGCCAAGATTTTTGGTCAATTTACGGTTATAATGAAACTAGTAAAACTTGGTTTAGGCGCCGATCGCAGTCGTTTGATGTTAGCAGATATTGGAATTATAAAGATTGGTATGCAGAAGGATACAATCAATTTACTAAAATAGATTATGAAATTGATGCTAGTTATGAGCTCCAAGGTTTAAATCCTGAATTTAATTCAATAATAAGAATTAACGATATCGGAAGCAGTGGTTGGCTATTGTTAAAAAGAACTGGAAATAGTGCTAGTGAGGATTATACAATTGATTACGAAACTATTGGCAGACAAAATGGTACTATAAACTTAAAAAGTTCGTTGTATAATACTCAAGAAAATATATCTGGTTATGATAATAGAACATTTGATAATGGAATATACGACAATAACCCTGCCCAAGAGTTACGTATAATTTTAGAGTGCATTAAAAACAATATTTTTATAAATGACCTTGCTATAGAATATAATCAGCTGTTTTTTAGCAGCATACGTTATATTTTGGCTGAACAAATAAATGTTAATTGGGTATTTAAGAGTAGCTTTATAAAAGTAAATCATAAATTAAGCAGCTTGGAACAAGATATTACATTTAATCAAGATAACAAACAATATTTCCAAGATTATATACAAGAAGTAAAACCATATAAGACACAAATTAGAGAATTTATTTCTAGTGTTGATGCTGTAGAGCCAACTAATACTTCAGTAACAGATTTTGATCTATCACCACAATATAATCCTGCAACACAAACTATAGAACCTATCTATACTGATGTAACGGAAGGCGTTGTGCGATCCTTCCGTCCCGATGCTACTTCTGTATATCCAAGAAAGCATTTTATTGATAATTTAGGTTCAGGCATAGAAAAAATTGTAATAAAAGATCCAGGATCTGGATATACTATTCCGCCAAAAGTAATAATTGGTGATGGCACATCTTCTGCACAAGCTCAAGCATATGTAGGATATGGCAAAATTACAGATATAAAAATAATAAATCCTGGAAATAATTTTATTTTACCGCCAACAATAAAGATTGAGGGCTCTCAAGCAGACAATGGCACCGTTGCAACTGCATTTGCAAGACTATCTAAGGGAGTTGTGAGAACTCCAACTGTAAAGATTAAGTTTGATAGAATTGCAAGTGAGTTTTATATAGAAAATCTTTCTGTTACTGAATCAATAACGCCTAGATCGACACAGCTTCGATATGATCTTGTATGGCCTGTGAATTTAGAAAATGATAAATTAAAAATTTATGTAAATTCACAAGAATTACTTAAACGTGAATATGTTATTGAAAACATAGAAAAAACAGATAATCGAGCTACGTTTAAACACGGTAGAATTACATTTATAAACCAATTATCTGACAATGATATTGTAACAGTAGACTATTATAAATCTATAGAATTATTAGATGCAGCAGATAGAATTAATTTTGCATATAATCCCACTAGTTCAATGGCAGGAAAAAAACTTAACCAATTAATGACTGGAGTTGATTATGGAGGCGTCGAAGTTAAGAGCTTTGATTTTGATAGTCCTAGCGGTTGGGATACTCAGCCGTGGTTTACTGATTCATGGGATGCCTACAATAATACTTTTGAAGATGAAGTATTTACAAGTGACGGATCTACTATTGCAGTACAACTAAGTGCTCCTTTAGAAGACGGTATAGTTTATAACTTTTATAAAAATGGTGTAAGAATTGATGCACCTGACTATGTAGAAAGTACTCCAGAAGTTCCAGGATACTCAGCTACTAATCCGTATGCAGAAACAGCAAGTATGACCGGCGATGGACAAACAGATATTATTTACACTCAAAATTTAGGTATAGATTTAAACGACGGCGATGTGTTTATAGTCAGAAAAATTACAAGTGATGGTAGTATTATTGCAGACTTAGCTAGTTATGACACACAGTTACAAGGCGGCGACCTAGCATATACAAAAGCACAAGGTGTAAATGCTGAGGAAATAGTAACAGACGGCGATTTATTTGTATCTACTACCCATGCAAAAACAGAAGAGTTTATCCCAGGATCTGTTTTTGATACACTAGATATTACGGTACATACAAGATCCTCAGGTGGCCAAGGAATCATAAAATGTATTAATAGAGAAGTAGCTAGTACTGGTAGTTTTACACATAATCTTAGTAACACAATTGGTTCTACTAATAGCATAATAGTAAAATATGACGGTCAAATTTTAAATGATACACAATATACCTTAGATTGGGCAGCACAAACTGTTACTATTCCTAACCTATTAGCAAACAAAGCTCTTTCAATAATTGAACAAGATCAAGGATCTTCGTCATTACTAAAAAATACTGGTGAAATTATTGTTAGTCAACCACTATCTCAATTTATTCTAGAGGAAGAATGGAACGAAGATATATCAGTACATGTTACAGTCAACGGAGATCAAATTAAGAATACTTTTTATAGTAATCTTACTCTTACAGAAGACGATAATAGAATTGTAGTTGAATTTGAGGAAACTTTACAACCAAACGATGTTATAAACTATTCTGTATTTTTAGGAAATGCGCAAGTTAATTACAGTCAAGTTGTTATTGATCAGTTTACAGGTAACGGGTCAACTGTAGATTTTGTACTACAAGAAAGTCCGTTTTATGCGTTGCCAACTGAACACAATGTTGTTGTTCAGGTAGGACAAAAGATTCTTAATAGTGGGTATAACATTGAGTATACAATACCTGATAATAATCAAAGAGAATATAAACTGGAATCATTCCAACAACCGCCAGGGTCTCTTTCTGCTACAGGGCTTAAAGTTTTCCTTAATGGTGAAGAAATAATTACTCCCGAACAATGGAGATTAGACATTGCAAACAGTTCTATAATACTAAGTGACGAAGCAGGTACTCCTGGAGATCTTGTTGAGATATATAATATTTCTGAAAGTGAATATAGAATTCTAGGAAAACAAGTTACTTTATCTAATCCGCCCCAAACAGGTGAACTAATTAGTGTTTACCAATACAGTAATCATGATTTATTAGGTATAGAAAAAATCCAACTTGATGTTGTAAAACGTGCACAAATTATTTCAGATCAAGAAACTCGATCTTATTTAAGATTAACAGTTGGCGAAATTGAATTAAGAAAACCAGCAGTAGATGCACAATATGTATGGGTGACGCAGAATGGAACATTACTTACACCTAGTGTTGATTATTATATTACTAATGATAGAAAAAAGGTAAGATTAGTTGAGATACCTACAGACGACGATGTTATAGAAATAATTCATTTTGCAGCAGATGTCGATACTGACGGCTTTAGTTATCGACAGTTTAAAGATATTTTAAATAGGACTCATTTTAAGAGATTAGATGCACATAGTACAGTTTTAGCAAATCAGTTAAACAGCGACGATCTTAGAATAGAAGTAGTAGACGGAAGTGATCTTGCAGAACCAGATAAGGGTAGAAATTTGCCAGGAATTATTTTCATAAATGGTGAGAGGATCGAGTATTTTGTTAAAGAAGACAATTTACTCCGTCAGCTTAGACGAGGTACTCTCGGAACTGGTGTCCCTGCTTTCCATGCAAATAATACGAAAGTTTATAATCAAAACAGAGAAAAAACAATTCCGTATAAAGATACAAACGTAACACAAAATGTTGTAGCTGACGGTATTAATAGTAGTTTTGTAATTAATTTTCCTGTAGATGATCTAAACCAAGTAGAAGTTTTTGTAGGAGGACGTAGGTTAAGAAAATCCTCTATAGAAATATATAATCCTAGCATAGCGCAAAATAGTCCAGCAGGTGACGAAACATTTGCAAAAGAATTTGATGTTATTAATAACACATTAATTTTGCAAGATATTCCTGCAGATCAAGTGACAGTTACAATTGTTAAAAAACAAGGACAAATTTGGAAAAAAGACAACGAACCGCTTGCAGAAGCACAAAATTCTATTGCAAGATTCTTACGTGCAGGAACATATGAGCAACCTGAATAAATACAGTATAGGAAAAACGGATAATATGATGCAAGATAATCACGGAATATTAGTACAGGGTCACATTAAAATATTTGATCCAGATACAAGCGAAATTTATATAGATAAAAGAAATGCTATACATTATGAAAATATGAGTATAGCATTAGCAGAAAGCCTTTCTAATGCTGGAGAAGGATTTATTTACGAAATGAGCTTAGGTAATGGTGGAACCAGCATAGATCCTACAGGTATTATTACGTATCTAACACCCAACAGTACCGGAACTAATGCAAATTTATATAATCAAACATATACTAAAGTAGTAGATGACAGAAGTGTAAATAATTTAGATCCTACTAGAAATAAAATAGAAACTAGACATGTAAGCGGAACAAATTATACCGATATACTTGTAAGCTGTTTGTTAGATTACGGAGAACCTAATGGACAACAAGCATTTGATACTGCTGCATCACAAAACGAATCATATGTTTTTGACGAACTTGGTTTGAAAAGTTATAGTCCAAACGGTACAGGCAGATTGCTAACACATGTTATTTTCCATCCTGTGCAAAAGTCACTTAACCGTTTAATTCAAATTGATTACACCGTAAGAGTGCAGAGTTTAACAGGATAATATAATGCCATATCAAATAGAATATACAGACAGTATTAATAAAGGTTCAATAATAGTTGAAGATGCTACATTAAATACAGAAACTAGTATTACCCTTCCTGGTAGGAATGTTACATCATACGGCCAGGCAGTTTCTGAGAACTTTTTACACTTATTAGAAAATTTTGCAAGTGCTAATGCTCCTGCACGTCCGGTTGAAGGACAACTATGGTATGATACTAGCGACGGTGTTAATCAATTAAAATTGTATGACGGAACAACATGGACTGCTAGTGGCGGTTTAAAAAAATCATCTACACAACCTGAAGTGTCAAATAGTATAGCAGGAGATGTTTGGGTTAATACAGAATCACAACAGCTATATCTTTTTACTGGTGCTGGCTGGGTGTTAGTCGGCCCACAGTTTAGTGATGGATTACTTACTGGCGCAACAAGTGAAGAAATTATAGGCGATGATGATGTTACTTATACAGTATTAATTTTAAAAATTAAAGAACAGCCAGTTATTATATTAAGTGACCAATCATTTGTACCAAAAATAACACTTGTTGGATTTAGAACAGGCATTAAAGCAGGTATGAATATTACAAGTCAATTACTTGTAGGTGAAGAACTTAAATATTATGGTTTATCAGAAAAGGCTGAATCATTAGTAATTGCAGGAAGAAAAGTTCCTGCGAGTAATTTTTTAAGAGCAGATACGCCTACCCAAACAAATTTTGATCTTTCTATAAAAAACAACGAAGGATTACAAATTGGTTCGGGCAATCAATTAAAACTATCTATAGAGAATGAAGCTGCTGTAGTTTCTCAAAGTATTGCTGGATCTAACATAGATTTTAGATTAAAAACGTCAACAGCATTTCCAACATTACTACGTTTAGATAGCGCAGGTTTTGTAGGAGTAAACAACTTAGGACCTGAGGCAGAATTAGATGTCAAAGGCGATATAAAAGTGCGCCCACGAGACGGGTCTCCACAAACAGGCACAATTATCGTAGAAAATAATATACCAAGTAGCGATATTAGCTCTGGCTCAATAGTAACCACAGGTGGTGTTGGAATAGGATTAGACCTAAATGTAGGAGGCAACATAACTATAGGCGGTTCCGTAACAACTGCAGATATTATCCCAGATGGGTCCGGAACGAGAGATATAGGTACTCCGAGTTTAAAATTTGATCAAGTTTACTCAAATAACTTTGTAGGAAATTTGCAAGGTAATGTAAACGGAACAGTTACAGGGAGAGCAGGTAGTGCAGATAGACTTGTAAGTGCTACTACCTTTGCGTTAATAGGCGATGTTGAACCAAGTAGTATTGATTTTGACGGACAAACAGGCGGAACATTGAAACAACTTGATGTAACAATTTCTAATAGTTTTATTTCTAGAAAAGATACAATTTACGATGCTGACAATCAAGACGAGCTTTTGTTAAATAAACGCTCAGGTACTACCGGTGTTTATAAAATATCTAAACGTAATTTACTCAAAACAATACCACTAGTGCCTGCAGGATCTATTATGCCATATGGAGGCATCGAAGCCCCAACAGGATGGCTATTGTGCAATGGCGCCGAAGTATTGAAATCCGATTACACGGAGCTATTCAATTCAATTGGGTTTAATTTTAAAGATGCATCGTTATTATCAGATCAAGGCGTCAATTCTTTTGCATTACCAGACCTGAGAGGACGATTTGCAATGGGTGCAGATAATATGGGAGGCGTATCTGCAGACAGAGTTACTGATATTGCCGCTGATGCGATTGGCGGGAACGCTGGCGCAGAAGAAAGATTTATAAGCACAGAAAATCTTCCTGATCACGAACATGACATGGAAGCACCGAGCGGAACACAATATTATGGATTGCGTGTTGGATCTGGAGAACCAGTAGACGAGGAAGCGATCACTTTTACTATCGATCCAGGCACAGGCGGAACCCAAGCATATCCAGCAAGTGGCGGAATAAAATCAGATAACGTTGGACAACAATTTAATATAATGAATCCGTACTTATCTATTAACTATATAATTTATACTGGACAATAAAATGAGTTACCAACTTAATAAAACTGACGGAGCATTACTAACTGAGCTAATAGATGGCCAAATAGATCAAACATCGACTAACTTAACTTTAGTAGGCAGAAACTACACAGGCTATGGCGAACATTTTAATGAAAATTTTATAAAACTTTTAGAAAATTTTTCTAGTACTGCTGCTCCTAGTAATCCATTAACAGGCCAAGTTTGGTACGATCAATCATCACAACGTTTAAGTGTATATGACGGTACAGTATGGAAAGCTAGCGGCGGCCCGTATGTGCAAGACACACAACCGTCATTAATATCCGGAGATTTATGGATAGATAATCTTAAAAATCAACTTTTTGCATATGACGGCACTGACCTTATATTAGTCGGTCCTAGTTATACACAAGCACAAGGAACTAGTGGATTTCAAATTGAAAGTATACTTGACAGTCAATCAAGATCAAGAACAGTAGCAAGTTTATATGTCGGCGGCGAAAGAACTGCGATATTAAGTGCTCTTACATTTACTCCGGTATACAGTCAAAGAATAGAAGCACTTATTACAAGTGATAATCCGAATGGAATAATTTACGAAGGTATTAATGTGATAAAACCTGATACCTTTAAGTTTTTTGGAACAGCTAGCGGCGCCAACGCTCTTATTACCGGCACTGGTGTAACTAGAACAGCTGATCAATTTTTACCATCAGACGCAAATGGAGTTACAGTCGGAACACTAACTGTTCAAAACTCAGGCGGTATTACAGTTGGGCTATCACAAAACCATGTACAAAAAGTAGTTGGCCCTAGATTTTATTTTGAAAATCAATTATTAGATCATGATTTAAGTTTACGAGTAAGAACTACACCAGCAGGTGCGCTGATTGTTGATGCTCTTTATATAGATGCATCAGAAGAAAAGATTGGTATTTTTACTAATACTCCTCAGTATACACTAGACGTAAATGGAACTATGCGTGTTACAGGTGACCTAGTTGTTGAAGGAAACTCTACTACTGTAGAAACAACAACTTTACTTGTTGAAGATAAAAATATAGATTTAGCACATGTAAACGGTGGAGTTTATGGTGACGATTCAGCAGTAGATGGTGCTGGACTTACTGTTTTAGCAAGTACTTCTAACAAAACATTAGAATGGAAAACAGCAACTAATGCGTGGACTTCGAATGTAAACTTTGATATAGATAATACAGGTAATAGCTATAAAATAGGCGGCGTATCTAAATTATTAGATGACACATTAGGATCAACAGTTGTTTATGCTAGAGGATTAACACAACTTGGACAATTAGATTATCTTAATGTCGGAAGTCTTTTTATTACTCAAATTAACAATAATACTCTACAAAGTTCTACAGCATTAAATTTGACAGCAAACGCTGTAGATAGTGACGGTAGAGGTATAAATATCACCGCTGCCGGCGACATACATATTACTGATTTACAAAAAATTACAGGCATGGCTAATCCAACAGCAAGCCAAGATGCAGCAACAAAATTTTATGTTGACGACCAAATTGCAACCGAAACAATTGTTTTCTCCATGGATATTACAGGTCTAGGTTCAGGCGCAACTTTATACGATAATGTAAAAGTATTTTTAAATGATTTATATCCAGCAGCAACTTTAAATTCTGGAAAAGTAGCAAAAATACATGCAACTTCCTATGCTGGTGCAACAGTAAGTGGCATTAGCATTACAGTATCAGAAAATAACACAGGTGTACTACAAAAATCCTTCCAGCAAGTAGATTATGCTGATGGTAGTCAAGGACCTGTAATAAGAGACGTGGTATCTAATACTACTGCGTCTGGATCTGCAATTTTAACACCGTCTAGACAGATATTAGTTTTTACATCTGACGGAACAGATTGGGATTTTACAAGCGATACACTGTATCCTTAAAATAGAATAAATAAGTATAGTAATACTTTTAGGGGCTAGACACAATGGCATATCAAATTGATAGATATAATAATACACTATTAACAACAGTAGAAGACGGAACAGTTGACCAAACAACTGATCTTAAATTTATTGGTAAAAATTACGCTGGATACGGCGAAATACAGAACGAAAACTTTTTATTCCTGCTAGAAAACTTTGCAGGGGCAAATCAACCATCAAGGCCTTTAAGTGGCCAAGTTTGGTTTGATAGCAGCAACAGCAAACTTAAATTTTATGACGGAACTCAGTGGAGAACAACTGGCGGAGCAGAAATAGGAAGTTCTGAACCTACTGGATTAACAGATGGAGATTTTTGGTGGGACAATACTAACGATCAATTGTATGTCTACAACGGAGCAGCATTTATATTAATAGGCCCTCAAAATGCTGGCGAAGGCGTAACACAAATGCAAAGCAGACAAGTGTTGGACGATACAGGCAATGCTCAAAGTATTATTACAGCAACAGTGAATGATACTGTTGTAATGATCATAAGTCCAAATTTATTTACACTTGATAGTATTACAAACCCAATTACAGGGTTTACTTTTATACAACGCGGTATTACTCTTATTAATTCAGAAACAGGTGAAACTTCAACAACACATAGATTTTTTGGAACTGCATCTGATGCGGATCGATTAGAAGGATCGTCTAAATCAGAATTTGTTTTAAAATCGGGTGCATCATTTGATTCATCAGTATCTTTTCCGGATGCTGGAATTGTAATAGGTAACAGCAATGATCTAAGTATATCTATCGAAAATGGTGTTGAAGCTGTAATTGCAAATACAACCGGAATTAATAGTAAGGTTAAATTTAAAAATACTACATCAGATGGTACATTAGCACATGTAGCTACAATGACAGCTGAAGGGTTGCTTCCAGCATCAACTAACCTTTATGATTTAGGAAGTGCTTCTTTACAATGGAATGACATTTATGCAACAAATTTTGTTGGAGTTGCATCTAAGACTACTACACTAGCAGATGGTACTGGTAGTTATAGGACGGCTAGAGTAGCAACTACTCCTGATACTGTTGTTGTTAGAGACGCCACCGGCAGTATAAATGCAAACTTATTCCAAGGTACAGCAACACAAGCAAGATATGCTGACTTAGCAGAAAAATATTCTACAGCAGAAGAACTTGCTCCAGGCACAGTAGTTTGTGTTGGCAGAGGCGAAGCAGAAGTTGAACCAGTTAATTCAGGTTGCGTAGCAATTGGTGTAGTTTCAACTGATCCTGCACTAATGATGAATAGTGAAGCAGACGGCCAATACATTGGACTTAAAGGTCGACTACCAGTACGTGTTGTTGGTTCTGTAAATAAGGGCGATGCAGTATATGTAAATGATAATGGATGTGCTGGAACTGCAATTAACGGCGGATCTTTAGTAGGCGTTGCGTTAGAAAGTAACAGTGACGAAGGCGAAAAACTAGTAGAATGCGTACTTAAAGTATAAGGTAGCAAAATGGCAAATATAACAGCAGCACGAATTAATAACCTACAGTCTAGGATTGAATTAATCCTAGGCAACGGCTCGGAAAAAAATGGATACGGTCAAACAGTTACAAGTGTGCAAGTTGTTCCTAACAGTATTATAGATGCAGATCATTTAAATAACATTTATACAGATATAGTAAAAGCTAGAATACACCAAGTAGGCGTTAGTGATCCGTCAATTTCAACTATTAAAGAAGTAATTGAAGATCTAAATGTTATTGCAGACGAAACATCCTTTACTGTTACTAATGAAGGTACAGTAGCAGACGATCCAGAAGGCTCTAAAAAGGGAATTGACGACTTTGAAGATTTAATGCAGCAAGTTGAAGTTGATAAACAACTGATACATCCTAGTCAAGCAACACTTGAGCAAGAGAATTCAAATCAACGAACAACAGTATGGAATGGAAAAGTTTTCCATACATTTTTAATTACTTTTAATGATGCAGACGCAAGGCGCCACTTCTTTAATTCAGGAGGACAAGTACGAATAGATCCTTCAAATGTCAATGCAACTACACCTAAAGGTCAAGATTGGGCATCATTACTAGATGAAGTTGGTATTATTATATTTGACAGTGATAGTACGTCTAGCACTACTCTTACTGGATTACCGATTGGTAATTTTAACTTAACCGAAGAATATCAAACTATTTTCTTTAAGTCGGGCACGGGATACTACAGTGGTGTATATGCAGGCAATAGAATTACTGTGAAAGCAAAGGTCGTAGGCGACACTCAGCTTCAGTTTAATGTTGAATTCAATGATTCTGCAACCGATAACTCAATTGATAACAACGTCACAGGTACGCTAACAAACTCAGTAAGAATTTATCGAGCATCGGGAACTAATGTTAGTGTTCCAACTCCAGGATTTAATACTCTACAATCACTAAGTGAACAGGGAACAGGAAATGATCCGTTGTATACACTAACAGCAAGTACTGCTACAGTTAACGAAGGATCGCCGTTTACAATTACTTTAAGCACACGCAATGTAGCATCAGGAACAACAATTCCATATACAATTACAGGCGTTTCTACAAGCGATTTAAATACAGGTTCGTTAACTGGTAACTTTGTATTGGATGAAAACGGAGTTGATGTAGCGTCTTTTCTTGTATTAGCTGATGATACTACTGAAGGTACAGAAGTATTTACGTTGTCTTTAGACAATTTTAATGTAAACGCAACTTTAACAATACAAGACACAAGTATAGATGTACCGACAGCCGAATATAGTGTTACGGTAAGCAGTGAATCAATAAACGAAGGCGGAACAGTTCAATTTATTTTAAATACAACTAATGTAGCTAATGCAACACTAGTTCCATTTACTATATCTGGTATATCTAGAGACGATTTAACACGCGGTGGATATACTTGGGACGACTGGTTTAACGAATGGGAAAACACGGGAACTTATTGGCCTAGAGGCACATATACTCGCTCTCAAATACTAGCTAGAAAAGAACTTATTTTACCATATTATGAAGGCAATCAACGTTACAACACTACTAATGGATTACGTTTTGGACTATATAGGCGAGCAGATTCAGCAGGATTAGCTTATTGGGTCGGAGACTCATTAAAAAATAACATGATAGGACAAGCCTTTACTGATGTATTTTTTAATGCAGTCCAAGCTGGTAATCCAGTCAGAGTACAGTACGCTGACAATGTCACTGATGCAACAGAATTAGAACGAGCACAGACGTCGGTAAAACCTTTCTTATATGGTACAAGTAGTGATTTTACAAATACATATGATTGGGACGACTGGTTTGATGAGTTTGCTGCTTCGGGTGCACCTAACTCGTCAACACGAAATTGGGGCGGCGCATCTAAGGCCGATGTGCTAGCTGCTAAAGATTTTATATTAAACATTTATCAAGGTAACGAGGATGTTGCAGCAGTATATGACGGTACAGGAGCCTCAGCAAGTCTATCGCCTGAGGGTGCCGGTGTCGTACTAAACAATGGTAACCCACTTTACGGATTTTTTAGAAAGCCAAAGGCCAACGGAATAGCTTATTGGACAAACGAAATAGTCGTTAACGGCCTTGATAGAGAATGGGTAAAAGCTTCTATGTTCAACTCGGCATTAGTAGCAGAATCGAACGGCACAGCAGTTGTGCAAGCAGATGGACAAACTGATGCTGCAAGAATAAGAACAGCAGATAAACTATTTTTATACCCACAAACTGGCACAGTAGTCCAGGATAGAGGAGACATTACTACAGTAGTAGGCAATAGAGGATCAGTTAATAACGATCTAGATACAAATTTACAGGGTAATTTCTACGTCCAAAGCGGCAATGCAATCAAAACTTATGCACTTAAGAACGATGCTTCGGCAGGAAACAACCCAGATGGATCTGATGAAGGCACCGAAATAATGACGCTAACACTTAATAACGGATTATCAAGTGCGTCAACATCTGTATTTGATACTAGTAGAGCAGATAATTCAGATGGTCCGCCACCATTCAACGAAGGTCCGGCTATAAATTCTTTTTCTTGGAGTAGAAATGCTGCTACATATGGTGATCCGTTGAATGTAGTTTGGTCTGTTACTAATGCTGACACAATACTAATAACCTTTGCTGTACCAGGACAGGATATAGCTCCTTTTTCAACAACAAATTCTACAGGTAGTACAACACTCTTTAATGCAGGAAATGTTTCAGGTAGCGCCACAGCCACTCTTACAGCTACAGGACCTGGAGGCACAAAGTCATCCTCAGTATCTATTACTATAGCAGGCCCTCAACCTTCTATTAATTACTTTCATCCAGTAGATCAGAATGGAAACTATTTAGGACCGACCACATCTCTAACAGCAGCGTTAAATGAGCCTGTTTATTATACTTACAGTGTATCAAATGCTAACAATATAACTATTACTACAGACTTTGGCGAAAGCTTTACATCGCCAGTATTATCGTTGCCCACTGGCAATACAGGTACGTTCCAGTTTAGTGTAGCTGGAACAAAAACAGCAACTCTAACTGCTACTAATGCTGATGGTGAGTCTATAGAACTTACAAAGTCTTTTGCTGTTGAAGAAGACGGCACAGTTGATTTACCACCGACTTGGGCATATACACCGACTTGGAGAGACTTAGCCGGCACCACTCCTGTAGGAACAAGTGGCAGAGGATATGCAGGAACAGTAGATCGAGATGCAGACATAACATATTCTATAATAGGACCGAGCGGTGACATATTTACTACAAGTTTAGGACCTGAAAACAATCAGCAAATTACAAATACTCCTACCTATACCTTCAGTAAAGAGGGAACACATTTACTAACAATGACAGCTACAACTCCAGGAGGTACGATTAGTGCTTACGATCAGGTGGTTGCATTAAGTGCTGTAGTAGAAACATATGAAATTACTCCCAAAGCTGCTACAAAACAGTTTGGAGAAGTTATATACTTTGTAATAAGTACACAAAATGTTCCGTTATCTACTAATTTTACTATTAAGCTTACTAACGGAAGTTTTGTAGCTACTAAAAGCACTAGCACAGGGTTAAGCGATTTTGGAGTTGTTCAACTGCCGTTTATTCTACAAGACAATGTAAATGAGAGTGGTCAAAGTGAGCAATACCCTACTGGAACTTACTCAGTTCAATTATATAAGTTAGGAAGTAGTACTGTATTAGATAGCACAACTCTTACAGTTTCAGCACTTAATCCGTCATATTCAGTTGCACCATCTGCACTTACAGTAACGCAAGGCGATACTGCTGAATACGTGCTGTCTACAACAAATGTTGAAAATAATGTAAGTATTATTACACGATTTACAAATAATAGCGATAGTGATGAGCTTTTTACAGTTGAAGATCTAATATCAAATAATTCAGCTACAATACAATGGCCGACTAGCAACAGAAGTACAGGAACTTATACAGTAGAATTTTTTAATACGACTTTTGATAATCTTGTTGCTACTGCGTCACTTACAATTAACGCACTACCTTCTACTTATACTTTAACTCCTCAAACAGCATCAACAATTGCCGGAGTTAATCCAGTGTTGTATTCACTGACGACTACTAATGTTTCTAATGGTACTTTGCTATATGCAACTTTAGATAAAGCTAGTAGCGGAACCCAAAAACAAATAGGCGCAGTTACAGTTAATAATAGTTTTGCATCAGTTCAAGTGAATACTTTGGCAGCAGACCCTGCAGGCACAGACTATAGTGTAAATATTAGGACAGACGGCTTTGACGGAGCAATAGTAGAAACAGCAGGATTAACTATTGCTGCTCCGCCAACTTATACTGTTAGTCCTCAAGATGCAATTATTAATGCAGATGAACAAGAATTTTATACTGTAACTACAACTAACGTAGCAGACGGAACAGTTTTATATTGGCACATTGGCACTAGTGCAAACGCTGCGGTTGCAGATGCTTCGGGACAAGTTACAATTACTAATAATACAGCACAGTTTGCATATACTCCGTCTAGTACTGAATTAGTAGCAGTAATGGATTTATACATCAAAACAGACGGTCAAGGCGGCACAGCAGTTGCTACAACTGGTGTTACGGTAGTAATACAGTCAGGTGCTTAACTTTCCAATAGTAATATAACATAAATAGTATTAAGGAGTAAAAGATTGCCTAATATTATTATTACAGCAGCACGATTCAATGATCTTTATGGACAAGTTCGCCAAATATTAGGGGATGCATCAGGTCCAACATATGACTGGGATGATTGGTATGACGAATTTAAATCATCCTACTGGGGCGGTGCCTCTAAGGGTGATGTAATAGCAGCTAAAGACTTTATAGTAAATCTTTATGAGAGTAATGACTCTTTTAGCACAAGTCTCGGCACAAGATATGGACTATACAGAAAAGCAAGAGCTTTGGGCGTAGCTTATTGGGTAAATGACATTGTTGCATCTGGATACAGTGAATCACAAACTTTAGATAACCTCTTTTATGCCGCACAATTTTCAACAGTTGTACAGGCAGACGGTCTAACAGATGCTCAACGAGTCCTAACTCCTAGTAAAACTCCTTTAGATTTTGGAAAAGGAACTGTAGTATCAGACAGGGGAACGTCCGGCTATGGATACGGTGCAACTATGTTAAGTGCACCAGCTAACAAAGGAACCCCGATTACAGCCCAAACTGATAAAATATCAGACGAAGAGTATATTAAATTATACAAAGATATTGTACGTATAGATGCGCATCAAAATGGCTCTTCAAACATAACTATAAATCCATTCGTTGTAGGCGACTTCGAAGCTAATCCTGCCACAGTAGATAAGGTAGAGGAAAGTTATATAGCAGGACTAGAATCTATAGTTACTACATTAGACACTAATAGATTTCAAATTAATGCAAGTAATCAGTCATCTATACAAGCACTACTAAATCAAGACGGAAATCAAATTGAATCAAGCAGAAGTTTAATATGGCGCACTCAAATTTCTCATATTTTTACAGTTCAGTTTGATTCAGATATTGACTTATATGCATTCTTTAACTCCGGCGGACAAATAATATGTTCTCCGAGAATTCAATATACTGGCAGTCAATTAAAAACAGTTAATTGGGCAAACCTTTTACAAAATATCAATAACATACAATTTGGAGCTCTACAAACTAGTGATAGTAACGGAGTTACATCTACATCGGGTTTTGAAGATCTAGTAACAGGTGCTTATACAAGAGTATATGTAAGCTCAAGTGCTTTGGCTTATGCAAATAATGTAGTAATTTTAGATGCACGAATTTCAGCAAACGATCAGATACAATTGAAATTAACACTGCTAGATAATCACAGCGAAAATATCGACGAATATGTACAAGGCATTGTATCTAATACTGTTTCTATTAGAAAAGCAGACGGAGAAGTAACTATTGCTGGTGAAACAATCGATACTGTAAAATTTAATGAAACAATAATCGGACAGCCTGTTTCAGAATTTTAGCCACTCTTTCCTTGACAAAACAAAAAATCTGTTATATACTATAAGTTAGTTATGGTATAGGAGTATACATATGGACGAACGTCTAGAAAAAGCACTTGAATTTAGTAATTTTATGGTTACTTTTAATAATCAAAAGCGAGTGTTAAAAGAAAAATATAGTCAAGATTTAATTTATTATTATGTAGGAGCACAGTTTACAGTAACCAAAGAACTAATTAATTTTTGTTATACATTATTATCTTCAGACAACACTGAAGCAATTATCTTAGACGATAATGATTTGCCGATACAAATTTCTAATCTACAAGAATTTCATACCAACATACTTGACATATACTTTACAGCGTCTAACGAGTATTTTAACAAATATGTAGCACTAAAAAAACATAGATCAGTGCAGGGGTTAGTAGAAATAAATGTCTAAAGGTGTTCTTGTAATAGCTAGAAATAACAAGAATATTGATTACGTCAAGCAAGCAATATTCTTAGCTAAAAACGTGTCAAAGTATTTAAATTTGCCCACATCGATTATTACTGATAATGCAAATTATGTTACTGAACACTTTGACCCGACTGTCTTTGATAAAATTATTTCTATAGAGTATGATGATGCAATGAATTCGCGTAGTTTTTATGACGGCGGATTAGCATCAAAGAGTGACAATTTTAAAAATTCGTCGAGGTCTGTTGTATACGATCTTACTCCTTATGACGAAACTCTTTTATTAGATAGCGACTTTGTTATTAACAATGATATGTTTTTAAAATGCTTTGAAAGCAATCAAGATTTGCTACTTTATAAAGACTCTTGTGAGTTAAGTAACACACGTAACACAAAAGAATTTACATATATTAGTGATACGGGCTGTGAATTTTACTGGGCAACATGTGTTTTCTTTAGAAAAAGTTCAGTAAATAAAATATATTTTAATCTAATTAAACATATACAAGATGAATGGAATCATTACAGAAGACTTTATCAAATTCAATCAAACTTATTTAGAAATGATTTTGCGTTTAGTATAGCTATTCATATAATGAACG
>Ga0228674_1000287_pt1 | contig 37818 bp, 35 predicted proteins | sample 1D_rmetaG_FD_189054 | JGI IMG/M metagenome (GOLD analysis project Ga0228674, IMG submission 189054) | Seawater microbial communities from Monterey Bay, California, United States - 1D_r | ecosystem: Environmental > Aquatic > Marine > Coastal | place: USA: California | collected 2016-09-26
CAAGGGCTGAAACAAGTACAACTGCTTCAACACACATTACTGAGATACCTTCCTCAAAGAATGAAGTAAAATTTGTCATTTACGTTCTCCTAATTAAATTTTAGATAAGGTTTAAATTTGATGTAATTAGAATAGTAGAACTTTCTAATATAAGCAAGCGCTTATTTAGAATAAACCTAAAGAGCCCTTGTACAAACCCCCTTTTTACGAAAAACTAGCGCTAAAATAACAACTTAAAGCCAGATTCGGTCTTTTTCTAGCACGCTCTTAAACAAAACAGGGAATGTCGTGGTCCAAAATACCTTTTTTTTCATCCTGCTAGCTGCCGCAACCGTGGCCTTTACTGGGCTACTCACACCCTTTTTCCAGCCTTTGTTATGGGCTGTCACTCTGGCTGTCCTATTTCGTGGCTTACACCACTTTTTACAACACCATCTAGGCAGTCAACGTCATAACAGCACGGCACTACTCAGTGTGTTTATTATCCTAATCTGCGCTATTGCACCGGCTCTATTCTTAAGTATTGCGGTAGCTAAAGAGGGGGTTGGCCTATATCAGGCGATTACTGCTGGTGATATTAATCTAGCGTATGGCATTCAATGGCTACAAAACAGCCTGCCTGCACTAGAGCAGTTACTTCAATATGGCGATCTCTCTTTAGCTGATTTGGAAACCAAGATCAGCAACAGTGCGATGCAACTCAGCCAAGCCCTAGGCACTTACCTACTCAGCTTTGGGCAGGATGCACTGCAGTTCACCCTCTTATTTTTCTTGATGCTGTATCTCTTGTTTTTCTGTATCCGTGACGGTGATACCTTACTCAATAAATTAGTTGAAACCTTACCCCTAGGTGATCATAACGAGCGTTTATTACTCAACAAATTTGCCGAAGTATCGCGTGCTACAATTAAAGGTACCCTAGTTGTTGGCGGCATACAGGGTGCTATTGGCGGTATCAGCTTTGCCTTATTGGGGATTGAATCAGCCTTATTCTGGGCCGCAGTAATGACGATTCTATCGGTATTACCTGCCGTTGGTGCTGCCCTGATTTGGTTGCCAGCAGCTATCTACCTATTAGCAAACGAGCAAATGACTGCAGGCATTATTCTGATTTTGGTTGGAGTCTTTATAATTGGTATGGTCGACAATGTCTTACGCCCTATTCTGGTTGGACGCGACACACAGATGCCAGACTACTTAATCCTACTCAGTACTCTGGGGGGAATTGCCATGATCGGCATTTCAGGTTTTGTCTTAGGCCCTATAATTGCGGCATTCTTTCTTGCCATTTGGGCCATGTTTGGCCAGCAGTACAATAGCAACAAAGGTTAATTGCTGAGCAGGCTATTTAGCCCCACGCCGTTTGCGCCCTTGATAGGCTGTGACTTGCTGCATGATTTGACTAAAAGGTAAGGCATTAAGACGTTCAAAATCGTCTAATGCCTGTTGGATTACGGCATAGACATCGTCTTCAGTCGCATTCGTCTGATCAGGATGCAACCCCTTAAACAGCTCGATCATGCCCTTCACCCCACCGCACTGGATCTTGATCTCAGCATTATGTGGCAGCGGCCCATCGACTTGGGTTTGCTGCAGGGCGAAGCGTGCCTTTTCGCGTAGTAGCGTCAATAGTTCCTGACACAGGGCGTGACTGGCGGCAGATTCACAGGCTACCCCTTCACGATCAGCAAGGTTAAAACGAGATGACTTTGAACAATTACAGACACGCGAATTAATCGCCTTTTCAAAGACGCATTTAATTGGATTGATCTCAGCATAGGTTGAGCGATAGTGATTCTCGTCCATGCTTAGGTTATTTTTCCCATTCCCTCAGAATAGGTGCATCACGTTGCTCTGCTAGCTTACTCTCAGCCATAGATGCATCTTCTTCGAACATAATTTTAATTTCTTTACCGGCATCAAGCTCACGTTGCGCACGGGCAAATTGTTTAGCCTCTTTATAGGCATCGAATTGATCCACGAGATTAATCTCGTCTAAACGCATGCGGCCATCGCGTACGAGGTGGAATACAAAGTAAGGCATAATCTAAAACCTGAGTAATTAAGCCGGCTATTTAACCATCCCCTTTGGCAGTTGGAAATACTACCGAATGATATAAACGCTTTTCTCTAGTCTCGATACCCCGATAACGACAAGGTTGAGAACAGAAATATGCCCTCCCTAAGAGTTATTGAAGTGTTTTGCCGTATTTTTTAAAGTAGCGCTATGGAAAATAAAAACACATTTGCAGCCAAATTGGCTGAAGTCACACCGGGAACGACAAAGAAAATTTGTATGCCTGGCCGAGCCCCGATCTTATTAGCCAATGTCGAAGGCACCATCTATGCGGTGGATGACACCTGCACTCACGAAGATTCTTCTTTGGCCTTAGGCTGCCTACGTGGTGATAAGGTCAAGTGTACCTTGCATGGCAGCTGGTTTAGCGTCGTCAATGGTGAGCCATCAGAAGACCCCGCAGACGAAGCCTTACAAACCTATGTGGTTACGATCCAAGATGATGAGATTTGGCTCACCTTAGACTAGGGCCTGCATTCGGCCGCAGACCGATACTTAGACAAAAGTATCCAGACACAAAAAAGGCGAGTCATTGACTCGCCTTTTAGCTGCTAACAAGGATTAATTAACCCCTTGTTAGCACTGTTGTGCACCGTGGTATAGATTCACCACATGGCGAGCTTCAGCAAAGAATAACCATCGCTCAACTGCAACACCAGCAAAGGCACTAATCACTGCAGCCGCTAGCATTAAGGTATTGTCGCCCTCACCCAAACCGAACCAAACGATCAATGATGGCAGTATAAAGCCTAAGACCATCGCAACCCAACGTAATGCAACCAAGCGATCACGCGCCACTTGATAACCAAACTCATCAGTTAAAAAAGTGCCTGCAGTGTGACCTACATCTAATAAACGCACTGTCCGTGACGTAAATGAGGTTGCTGTATTAATAGTCGGCCCTGCCGGTGTTCCAATCCAAAAGAAATAAACAATCTTAATCGTCGCCGCAATCACCACCATGTAGCTTGCAACCATAGTCAGGTTAGCAGACACATCACCAGACAGAGACAGCAACAATAAGAATAATAAGCCACCCAACATCAAACCTAAGCTGATGTAATTCACTGGAGTTAATGCATTATTCCACTGTCGAATCGTCTTCAATGAAGCGTAAATCATGCCAGTTGAGAAAACCGTCACAATCGCCCACACACCGGTCAATAGCGCCAAGGCTGTCATTGCTGTCGAATTGCTTGCATCAACACCACGCCATACTAGGTAGACATAAAGCATAACGATTGGGTAGAACAAGATCGCTAATAAACCCTCACGCGCCAACCACGAAGTACGCACACGACTAAACGCACGCCATGCATTCTTTGGATTTGCTAAGTGAAAGGTAGAAGAGATCAGACCACTGGTAATTAGGACCAAGGCAACCGCTGACAACAACAACGTTTGCTCACCCGTCATAGGCTGAGAGAAATCAAAAGCACTGTAAATTGCAGTGATTGCGATCAAGCCATAGCCGGCACCTGAAGTGACCGTAAAAAATATAACTGAAAATGCTGGATGCATCTGGATTCCTTTTTATCGTGCAACTAAACGGTTAACCCAATCTTTCACTTTTTCAATTGGATTAGTTTCGTTCTTGTAAGTTGGAATATTTGTCTTATTACGCGGTGGTAAATAAGTATTCACTGGCTTATAACCAAGCTCTGGCATTAAGTGTTCACCACCACGCTCACGAGAGAGTCTAGAAACTTCTGAGTTTGGATCATCAAAGTCACCAAAGAATCGTGCATGTGCAGGACAGGTCATAACACAGGCTGGTTGACGCTCATCTTCTGGCAAGGCTTCATCGTAAATACGATCAACACAAAGGGTGCACTTCTTCATCACACCTTCTTCAGGGTCAAGCTCACGTGCGCCATAAGGACAGGCCCATGCACAGAGGTTACAACCCATACATTTATCTTGATCGACTAAAACGATACCGTCTTCTTCACGCTTATAAGAAGCGCCTGTAGGACATACCGTGACACAAGCCGCATCTTCACAATGCATACAAGACATTGGAAAGTGCACCGTCTTGTTCTCAGGATAATCACCTAGCTCATAGTTACGAATACGGTTAAACCAAACACCTGTTGGGTCTTTGCCATAAGGTTCTAAATCAGTTAACGGCCCAGTGGTACCCGAAGTATTCCACTGCTTACACGCAACTGCACAGGCATTACAGCCAACACAAGTGTCTAGATCGACAACTAATCCTAATTTCATGAATCATCCCTTTTAGTCTTGCCGCGAGTCAGAATGTCGCGCATCGAACGATGCAATCCAACTGCTTTATGTGTTTGATATTGAAGCTTAGAAACCGGCTTTTTCGCGCCTGGCATCGGCTTAATCGTATCGAAAGTAGGCCATGTACCTGTTTCGCCTGCTGCCGCTGGATAGATCTTCACTTGCAAATCATACCAAGCCGCTTGACCCGTAATTGGATCAGAGTTGGTCACTGCGCGATCGGCCGACTTAGACGGTAAATGCTCACTGATCAAATGGTTCAACAAGAAGCCATCATTAGATTCGTTCGCTGCAGGATCCAATCCCCAAGCACCTCGTTGTTTACCAATCGCGTTCCAAGTCCAGATAGTGTTGCTCTCAACACCTTCCATCAATTTCACTTGAACACGGATCTTGCCATTTTCAGACTCAACCCAAATCCACGATAGATCAACAATGCCCATTTCTTCCGCTTTCTTGCGGTTCATGTACATATAGTTTTGAGCCAAAATCTGACGTAACCAGGCATTTTGCGAATCCCATGAGTGATACATCATCATCGGACGCTGTGTAATCGCAAAGAATGGATATTCAGTCGACGAAGTTGCTTGCTGCTCTAACGGCTCATAGTAATCCGGTAGCGGATCAAAATAAGTCACCATACGGTGCTTATCGTAATCATTCTTTGGTTGAGGGCCGTCATATAAACCCTGACCTGCAAGGCGGAACTTCTGCAAAGACTCAGAGTACAGTTCCATTACAATCGGCTTAGATGAACCAATAAAGCCAGAGTCCTTAGCAAACTCTAAATAACCTTTGTTAGCAAAGCGGTAGTAATGGTGCTCTTTCGGTAACTTATGCTCAAAGAAACATTCGTTATCGATATAGTCCTGCCATTGGTTTTGATTTGGCTCACCACGCAATGATTTGCTGCCGTCTTCACCACGCCAACCAGCGAGGAAGCCAAGGCCTGGTGCCTTCTCAAAATTAATCACGAAATCGTTATAGCCTTCATATTTCGGACTACCATCTTCTTTCGTAAAGGCTGGGAACTTCAGACGCGTCGCTAAATCAACCAACACTTCCTGCCATGGTCGTACATCACGATCGGGCTCAATCACTGGCGCACGAATCGCATCACAGACAGCGTGAGGCTCAGAGATCGGACGATCGAGAATCGAAATCGTATCGTATCGCTCTAAGTACGTCGTATCTGGAAGGATCAAATCAGCAAAGGCCGTCATTTCAGAATGGAAGGCATCAGCTACCACTAAGAATGGTAGTTTGTATTTAAAGTCGCCATTCTCGTCTTTTTCACTGCCTTCAACTTTCTCAGTCAGCATATCGCGCACTGAGCTAGTGTTCATGGTTGAGTTCCAACTCATGTTCGCCATAAAGATGATCAGGGTATCAATTGGGTAGGGATCGCCTTTAACTGCATTGGTAATCACCATATGCATCAAGCCATGGTTAGCAATTGGTGCGTCCCATGAATAGGCCTTATCGATTCGTAATGGCTTACCATCATCATCAATAACCAAATCTTCAGGACAGGTTGGGAAGCCTAGAGGTGGTGAGTTAAGTGGCTGCCCCGGTGCAGTCGGCTTAGCCGGCTTGATCGGTGGCACAATATGTTTCGGGAATGGAGGCTTGGCCAAGTGACCACCTGGAACATCCACTGAACCCAACATAATCTGTAATAAGTGAATCGCACGACAGGCTTGGAAGCCGTTAGAATGCGCTGAGATACCACGCATTGCGTGCATAGATACAGGACGACCGATGAACTTGTCGTGCTTACGACCGGCCCAGTCAGTCCATTCACAATTAATTTCAATCATCTCTTCAAATGCAACATGCGCCATTTCTAAGGCCATGCGTTCGATATCATCGGCTGCAACACCACATACTTTGCTGGCCTCTGCTGGCGAGTATTGATCATCTAAATAGCGTTCTGCTAACAGTGTAAATACTGTCTTTAACGCCTTACCATCAGCTGAGGTGTATTCACCAAATAGGGCCGGCTTGATCTCAGGCAGGCTACCATCGACTAAGGCTTCTTTCTCAAGATCCCAAGACTGTGGATTACCTTCAGCATCACGACAGATTAAGCCATCTGTGCTTTCGCCTGGTGTGTTGTAAACCAAGTAAGGTGAGTTGGTGTATCGAACCAAGTATTCCCAATCGAATAAATCGTTCTTCATCAAAACGTGAATCATGGAGAGTGCGAGAATCGCATCAGTACCTGGCTTAATAGGCACCCATTCATCAGCAATCGCCTGATAACCCGTGCGTACTGGGTTAACCGAAACAAACTTAGCGCCACGGCGCTTAATCTTTTCTAAACCAATCTTAATTGGGTTGGATGCATGATCTTCGGCCACGCCCCAAAGCATGAAGTATTTAGTGTTATCCCAATCAGGGTCACCAAACTCCCAAAATGCATGACCGATCGAGTAGAGGCCTGCTGCCGCCATATTGACCGAACAAAAACCACCATGGGCCGCCCAGTTAATGGTGCCGTATTGTTGTGCCCAAAGACCACTCAAGGCCTGCATCTGGTCACGACCAGTAAAGAATGCAAGCTTCTTAGGATCGGTGTTACGAATATTTTCTAAACGCTCTGATAAGTAATCTAGCGCGACATCCCATGATACTGGCTCAAACTCACCCGCCCCACGCTCGCTGCCTTTCTTACGCATCATCGGCTGCTGTAATTTAGCCGGCGATTTCTGCTTCATAATGCCTGCATTACCCTTAGCACAGAGCACACCCTTATTCACTGGATGGTTCTTGTTACCCTGGATAAATCGCACTTCATTATCTTCGACAGTCACCTTGATACCACAACGACAAGCACACATATAACAGGTTGTGTACTTTCCTTCTTGCTTCTCGTGGTTTTCGAACTGCGGCAGGTTGAGGGCGATTGGTAGTCCCTTAAAAGTTGAGGCCATAGCTGTCTCTTTATTTCGTTATTAAGTTAGCCCTGCTTACAATGAGCGGGCCTTATAATTATTGCCGTCGAAACTCGACGCTCCAATAAAATCTTCTGATACGAGCGCAGCAGATAAAGCTACACTGAAATTCTTGCGCATTTTGTCATAGCGCGGGGCATTTTGGTAGCGACTCAGCGGAATCACTAGTGATAGAACACACTAAATGTAGGTGACTAAAAATGAGTATCAATCAATAAGCAATACAGGGTAAAAACAATCTCTAACAAGCACTACTATGATGTATCTGTTTTGCACATGAACTGCCTACCCCATGGGACTTGTTCAAAAATCACTTCGTCTTAGTTAAGATATGTGCTGAAAAGAGACACTCTAAGGTAGAACAAACATGTCGAATTGGATTGATGGCAAAGTAATCGAGAACATCCACTGGACTGATACTCTCTATAGCCTGCGCGTAGAAGGTGATGTCCAGCCTTATAAGGCTGGACAATTTGGACGTTTAGGCTTGGAAATTGATGATGAAATCATCGGCCGCCCCTATTCCTTCGTCAGCGCACCCAATGAGGGTTTCCATGAATTTTATTCGATCACTGTTGCAGAAGGCGCCTTATCCCCGCGACTAGCCGAGCTTAAGGCCGGTGATCATGTCTACCTTGGTAAAAAACCAAACGGTTTCCTGATCCTAGATGAAATCCCTGAAAGTGAAGACCTCTGGATGTTGTCCACCGGTACCGGCATTGGGCCATTTTTATCGATTCTAAAAACCGATCAAGCTTGGACGCGCTTCAACAAGCTGGTGTTGGTGCATGCTGTCAGAAATGCCGCTGAACTGGCTTATCGCGAGCTCATCGACGAACTCAGCGCAAAACACCCCGATCAATTCTGCTATGTTCCCTTCGTCAGTCGTGAAAAAACCGACTTTAGCCTACCAGGCCGTATCCCGGCTGGCTTTAAGAATGGTTCACTAGAAAAACGTGCTGGAATTAAAGTCGAAGAAGGTAAATCGCAGATCATGCTCTGCGGTAATCCAGACATGGTGAAAGATACGCGTGAACTGCTGCAAAAACGTGGCTTAACCAAGAATCTGAGGCGCACACCAGGCAGCATTAGTACCGAAAATTACTGGTAGCCGTTGAACAACATCTTTAACTCAGCCATTTTACTGCTTTAAGGTTTGAGTTGCTGCGGTGCTGTAAAACTCAGTAATACACCCATCGAACGACTGCTAGCACGCCAATCATCAATTTCAAAACCAACACAATAGTGGCTACCAGTCGGCAAATCACAGAGTGCATCGCCAGTATAAAAATTACATAGGCTGGTTAATCCTGGATTATGCCCAACTAGGGCAACATGCTGCCACTCACCAGACAGAGCCTCAATACGCGCAATCAAGTCAGTCGAACTCGCAAGATACAGGTTGGAATCAGTAATAATATGTTCAGCGCCAATCAATAGCGTCTGATTCAGAATCTGCAACGTCTCAAGCGTACGCTTTGCATCACTACAAAAAACCATATCGACCGGTGCCACTACACTAGTTAAATGCTCCGCCATACGTCCAGCATCAGCCACACCGTTACGGCTTAAAGGTCGCTCATGGTCACGAAAGCAAAGGTCATTCTCAGCTTCAGCATGTCTAAAGATACTCAATATTTTAGTCATTCTTAACTACCCATGAAATCACTACTACATATAGTTTTAGCCATTATCACATTAAATAATGGCACAAAATCACTATATAAATGTGTCACCTTAAATTGTTCTGACAAGCTGATCATGTAGAATAGCCGCCAAAGTTACCCCCTATGTTTTATGTTACCCAAGACTGATCAGGAGAAGTATCATCATGTCAGAAAGAATTGTAATGCGAGTCGGTGAATCTCTAGTTGCTGGAGGCCCTGCGGGCACCGCGGCTGAGCCAGAAGTTATTATCGGCGAGCTAGACGGCCCAGTTGGAACTGCTTTTGCCACCCTACTTGGCGATCAAGTTAAAGGCCATAGCCGCGTCCTAGCGATCCTAAATACCGATGTCCAAGTGCGTCCTGCAACCTTGATGGTCTCTAAGGTCACGGTTAAAGATGAGCGCTACACCAATATCCTCATGGGTACCGTACAAGCCGCAATCGCAAACGGTGTATTAGATGCCGTACGTGCTGGCGATATTCCAAAAGAAAAGGCTAACGATCTAGGTATTATTGTTTCGGTTTGGTTAAACCCAATGGTTGCCACAGCCGATGACCTAGATCACAAGATCTTATTCGATATTCATCGCAAGGCGATGGCTAATGCGATCCACAAGGCAATGAACAATGAGCCAGATATCGACTGGTTACTTGAGAACCAAGAAAAGATCACACACAAGTACTATCAGATGGGCCTAGACGGAAAAATCTAAGTCACTCCATAGCAGCATCCGTACCGCAGACCCTTCTAGGCCTGCGGTACACCCCCAACGATATAAAACTTACGCCAACTCTTGTATGCTTTTAGCTCCGACGTGTTAACTGCCGAGCTACACAAGATGCCCTCTAGCAAGTCCTCATCTCGAAGTCACTTCACACTAATTGCAGTACTTTGCCTGCTACTACTCAGCGCCTGCAGTAAAGAACAGCATGGTCCGCAAGTCAGTGGTGAAACCATGGGCACCAGCTACAGTATGCAATGGCATGGGCAAGCCGAAACACTGAAAATAAAAACCGTGCGTCTGCTGGCAGAAAAAAGACTCGCCGAGATCAATCAATTGATGTCGACTTACATCCCAGATTCACAACTCAGTCTTTACAATGCGCAGGACCACAGTGGCTGGTTCGCTGCCGATGCCGAACTGATTAGTGTTTTGGATGATGCCTATGCAATCAGCCAAGCCAGTGAAGGTGCCTTTGATATCACTGTTGGGCCATTAGTCAATCTATGGGGCTTTGGTGCGAAGTTAGAAGGGTTTGCTTTTCCTAGTGAAGCCGAGGTGCGCATCGCAAGACTGACCTTGGGCTGGGATCATATTCAGACCCGACAGCAGCCGCTTAGTATTTTTAAACCCACAGAAAACGTCTATGTCGATTTATCGGCCATCGCCAAGGGCTATGCAGTCGACCAACTAGCCCAACTTCTAGATGACTTTAATATTGAAAACTACATGGTTGAGATTGGTGGTGAAATCAAGGCTAAAGGTATTGCTGAACATGGTGCTGTCTGGCGTATAGGGATAGAAACACCGATGCATGAAGGCCGTAGTGTAGAAGCTGTCATCGGCTTAAATAATTTAGGCGTTGCCACCTCAGGTGATTATCGCAATTACTTTGAGCATGAAGGCCAAAGCTATTCACACACGATCGACCCTCGTACAGGCTACCCAGTTCAACACAACTTAGCCTCAGTCACGGTACTACACGAGTCGACCACAGTGGCTGATGCATGGGCCACTGCACTATTAGTCTTAGGCCCACAAAAGGCTTACACCTATGCTGAAGAAAATGATTTGGCGGTACTCTTAATCACACGAGAAGATAAGGGTTACGTTAAAACCTTCAGCAGCCGTATGCGCCCCTTTATACTCAACTAACACTTATTCTTAATAACTTACCGCCACACCTGATAACACTTATAACTTACGAATTACACGTAGCTTTTTCCAGCCGGCCGCACGAAAGCGCCAATAATATAATGCGCAGTAAGCAACAATGTTTAGCGTGATAATCAGCCATAATAGCGTCACTGTTGCGGTCCCACTCTGGACATAAAAGTAACAGGGTAGAATGAGGAACAAAAATGACAATAAAAAACTACTGCGCATAATAAAACGAGTATCTCCAGCACCTTCTAGTGCACCCAATAAAACCAAAAACATCGCATCAAAAAGTCCAAAGAAGGCAATAAAGCGCAACAAAATAACCACTAGGTCATAGCTGCCATCGAGCCCGTCCAAGCCTCCCTGCTGTGTGAAAGGCCAGATAAAAAATTCAGGTACTAAAATATAGGCCGCACCCAATATCGTAAAGAATACAAATGAGATGTGAATGGCCGACCAGACCGAACGCTCAGCTAGCTCTGGCTCACCTTGACCCAAGCGCTGCCCAACCAATACCGACACCGCAACCATCATGCCGACCATCGGCAAGAAAGACAGCGCATTAATATTAAACGCAATATTACTCGCCACTAATTCAAGCGTCCCAAGTAACCCAACCAACAATAAAAAAGCAGCAAAGGCAGACATATCAATAAACAGACGCACACCATTTGGCAGGCCAAAACGAATCAAACGAAGAAATAAAGAGACATCAAAATGCCACCGCTTAAGCGTGTGGAATTTATCTTGATTACCTTTAGAGATGATAAGAAAAACAAAGGTAAAAAAACCGGCAATAATACCGATATTAGTCGCAATAGCTGCACCATGAATACCCATCTCAGGGAAACCCCAATGACCAAATATCAAGACGTAATCTAAGATCAGATTAATCGCTAAGATTAACAGGCTGACCCACATCAAGACTAGGGTTCTTCCCATGCCAGAAAAGAAACTGGAAAGTGCATTATTCATCACCTGGAACACCGCTGAATACAATAGCGTCTTAAAATAAATCACCTCAAGTTCTTGTATCGCAGCACTATGCCCAACAGCAGAAAATAAAGCATCGGCAAGAAAATACATAGGTACGATAAACAGCAGAGATAGTAGACTGAGATACATTCCCTGCCAAACAATCGCACCAATCTCAGCATATTGACCGGCACCAAAATACTGTGCAACAAAGGTATTAATAAAGGCAGACATACCAATAAAAAAAGCCAGTAAGGCAAAGCTAGTCATCCCAGCTGGCATCGCTGCCGCCACCGCCTCGGGCGAATACCAAGCCAAGAACATCCGGTCAAAAAACAATAAAAACCCCCAAGCCCCAGTGCTTAAAATCATTGGTAGGGCGAGTTGCAAGACCTCACGATAACCGGCTGGACTAGACCATCGGTGCGCAAATCGTGCACGCAGAGAAACTAAACTCATGGCACCACCTGTCGTAGGCGGCTGATGCGTTCATCTGTAGCAGGATGGCTAGATGTGTATTGCCAAATTGAGTCAGTATGTTCATGATTCTGACTAATGCGTTGCAACATATCAGCAAAAGGCTGTGTACTTAATCCTTGAGCCTTCATATATTCCAAGACGAAGTCATCCGCCTCACGCTCAAGATCTCTAGAGTAACCTTTCTTTAATAACAGCATCGGCAACGCAGCAATAAAACCAGTACTGGCACTAAAGTCTCCAGTGATTGCCGTCACCAACAGTGTCACCGCTGAACTTTGTAATAACAGCCGCAGTCCATGACGATTCACCACATGACCTGCCTCATGCAGTAGCACACCAACAACCTCTGCATCGGTCTGCGCTAAATTCACTAAATCATCAGTGACAAGAATGATGCCGGAGGGGAAGGCAAAGGCATTCGCAGCTAAGCCCTTACGAAAAATCAGGCTGAAACTATGCTCATCATTCAACTGATTAATAATCCGTATAAATTCTGTTGCTATCGCCTGCTGACGTTCTAGAGGGAGCTCACTGGGCTTGAATAATTCACCCTCTATCAACCCCGCCGCACCTTCTGAGAGTCGCTGATCAATGGATATGGGCAGGGCAAGAGCAACACTCTTGGACAAAGCTGGCAGACCATAACCAACCATACCAAAGGCGAGGCCAATCACTAGCACTACTGTAATAACAATAAAGTGCCAACGTGACTCCATCTGGTTCACCCAGTAAAGCAGCCCCCTACTTTTTTGTTTGGCCTGCTGTTGCGCCTCCATACGTGCTAGCACCATAAGATCTGAGATCTCACATTTAGCGCCATTAGGTAACCTAAGGATACGCGCAGTCTTACCTAATGCTGGACTTAACTCAGCTTCAGTCCAAACAAAATTATATTGCACATCATCCCATAGCAATTGGCACTCGCCATTTTCTTGCAGCCGCAACTCAGCCTTAATTGCTAGTGCCGAATGACCATCAAAATAATTTGCTGGGATCTTTATCATAAGCCAATATTAATATCCAAGAGATCACCCATCTCACCTCCGAAGCTACCTACTTTCATTTTTTCATCCGCAATAATGCGATCAAGATCACCATGCAGTAGCAATGTCATTCGATTAATTTGATACCGTGCTAAACGTACTTTTGCCCATGGAATAAGCAATCCTAAACTAAGTGCTGAGGCGATAATGTTAGTTAGATAAACAAAGAACAGTGCATTCACCTTAAGCTCCACATGAAAACTCATAAGCTGTGTCGGTGGTTGATCAACCTGATCCATTAAGCGCGTCATATTCCATACTTGATTAAATACTCGTACTTTTAGATAGGCACGTAAATAAAGCAACATAATAGAAACAGTCGTTATCGTATAAGCCAACATGGAGTCTGCTATAAGTTTATTTATACCACTGCTAAAGTTGAATGATAGAAATAGCATCAGCGCTATCAAGAACCCCAGAATACCGATACTGAAGAATACAAAAAACTGTTTTAAAGAAGCCATCATCGCGAATGATAGACGGCCATAGTGGGAGTGATTGACGTAATAACGCTGTAGATAATAATTAAATAAGACCCACCAAACAAACAATAGGAACGCCACACCCCCCAATGCCAGTAGTAGCCAAATCATCTGCATCACACCTTCACTCAAGCTATCTTCAAACAAAGGTATGACTAAGAAATAGCCGCCAACCAAAATTAATAGTGGCGTTAACATTCCTAAGACGAGTATCAGCATATAAGTACTGCGGACACGACCGACAAAAGCAAAATATAGGTTACGATAACTAGAGTAACGCGCATTAAACATCAGCCCACGCAATACTAACCATGGCAAAATAAGTAAAATTAGTGGTGAATAAAATAGATCTAACAATGGGTAATAACTGGCAACCAGAGAAAACGATGACAACACAGCCACTACCAGCAGGCGACCTTTTAAAATTATGATGGGGTCGGCGCTGTATTCAAAGGCATTACCAGCAACCATAGTATTACCATAAAAATACTGTTTATTGCGCACCTTGGCCCAGGCCGAGTAGACCCCCAGACTGATGATGGTCAAAAATAAATTCACAATCCAGATGCGGAAATATTCCGCTGCTTCACCACGAAACTGAAACGCTTGACGAGTATTCATAACAGACAGCCTTTCAACCAATCATTAGCCCTTTATAACTAAGAATAGTTGAACCTATGTTCTTTGCGTTATGCGGTTTGCGATTCTACCAATCCCTTCCACTTCGCATTCAACCACGTCACCAGGCATCAAATATTCTGGCGGTGTACGGGCATAGCCAACACCCTCTGGTGTCCCGGTAGCAATAATATCACCTGCTTCTAATTGCATGCCCTGTGATAAGACTGCAATAACATTCGCAATACTGAAGATTTGGTGACGGGTATTTGATTCTTGTTTGAGATCACCATTGACCCAGCTACGAATAGCCAAGTCATGTGGATCAGCAATCTCATCGGCGGTCACAATAGCTGGCCCCATCGGACAACAACCAGCATAACTCTTGCCAATAAAAAACTGTTTATGCCATTTTTGGCGGTCTCTGGCAGTAACATCATTCAACACACTGTAACCAAAAACATGTTGCATCGCGTCTTCTTCTTTAATGCCGATGCCACCCTTACCAATGATCACCGCCAGCTCAGACTCCCAATCCATCTTCACTGAGATAGTGGTATCAATTGCGATATCACTGTAAGGCCCATTCATACTATTGGCCGCCTTAGTGAAGACAATTGGTGAGCGTGGTAATTTGATCTCCTGTGTTGGATCAGTATTTGTTTCTGCTACATGATCCTTGTAATTCAGGCCCAGACACATCACATTTTGTCGCGGTCGTGGAATCGGCGAGCTCAGCTGTGCTGGGTCAAATGCATCCATACTAGCAGCTTCAGGCTCAGCAGCTAACATTTTCAACTGTGCCAATGCAACAGCGCCAGCATCGATCAATGCCAACATAGAATCAATATTCTGATCCCAGCGGCTATCGAGTAGCGGTAAAAATACTTTTTGACCAAGTTCAACTGCAAGCTGAACTTTTCCTTGGTAAAGATAACTAATTAAACGCATATGACTCACTGAATAACTGGATAATAAAGGCAAAATCATACATCCTAGTTCATATGGATGTAAGCGTTATGGCGATTTAAAGCCTGATATAAAACGAGCTCATCCGATACCCCTGACCCCATGGAAGCCTATGATGAAGAAAGCTCTTTTGTTGATTGCAGCTATCTCTTGCTTTAGCTTCATTTTATTCTCGGCGTCGAGCATTGATTGGAGCCTCGCTGGTTTGCGCGAACAACAAAGCAACCTGGCACAGGCCTTTCAAGCCCAGCCTATACACTTTACCAGCCTCTTTTTTGCATTCTATGTCATCGTGACTGGGTTCTCCCTGCCAATAGCAACCATTATGACGCTAGCTGCAGGCGTCATATTTGGCTTTAGCAAAGGTCTACTTATCGTCTCCTTTGCCTCCACTATCGGCGCTAGCCTAGCCTTCTTGATTGCTCGTTATATCGCCCATGACTGGATCCAAAAACGCTATGCCAAAACTTTAAAAAAGATTAATCAAAAGGTTGAAGAAGAAGGTGCTTTATACCTCTTCTTCTTACGTATGGTCCCACTATTTCCATTTGGGCTAGTCAATATCGTCACTGCAATGACACCAATACGCTTAGGCACTTATTACTGGGTAAGTCAGCTCGGTATGCTGCCAGCAACCATGGTCTATGTGAATGCTGGTGTGCAGCTGGCTAGCATCCAATCAGTTCAAGATATTCTCTCACCAAAGCTGATTTTTAGCTTCTTGTTATTAGGCCTGTTCCCACTAGCTGCGAATAAACTTATTCACATCCTACGTCAGCGTAAGGCTTACCAAGGTTTTCAACGGCCGAAGCAGTTTGACTATCACAACATCGTCATCGGTGGTGGTGCCGGCGGCCTAGTCGCTGCTTATAGTAGTGCCACGCTACAGGCTAAGGTCGCCTTAATTGAGGCCTCTGAGATGGGTGGAGATTGTTTAAATACTGGCTGTGTACCGTCAAAGTCGATCTTACGTAGTGCAAAATACGTACATAGCTTGAATCAAGCACAGCTCTATGGCGTGGCCCAAGTCGACTACCAGCTACAGTTTAGTGATGTTAGACAACGCATCATGCATAAGATTGCCCGCATCGCACCGAAAGATTCACGCCAGCGCTACCGTGAATTAGGTGTCGATTGCATACAAGGTTGGGCCAAGGTGATCTCACCCTGGCAGGTTGAGGTCAATGGCAAGGTATTCAATACTCGCAACATCACTATCGCCACCGGCGCACGGCCTAATACCTTAGATTTACCCGGCATCAGTGAAATCAGCTATTACACCAGTGACAGTATTTGGTCATTGCAAGAGTTACCACAACAGCTATTAATCATCGGCGCTGGCCCGATAGGCTGTGAACTGGCGCAGGCCTTTCAACGCCTAGGCGCAGAGGTCAGCATGGTCTTTCCATCCGAGCATATCTTGACTCGCGAAGACCCCGAACTCGCTATCGTGGTAGAACAGGCCCTAGTCGCCGATGGTGTGAAACTATTCCCATGCTTTAAAAGCCTGCGTTGTGACACAACGGATACAGGTTCATGCCTTATTGGTGAACAATATGGCAACAACTTACAGATTGATTTCAGTCACCTACTGCTAGCGGTAGGACGACAAGCCAACTTGGCTGGCCTCGAGGCTCTCGCCCTAGAAACTAGCGAACAGGAACGCCTTATCAGCAATGAGTATCTACAGACGCGCTTTAGTAATGTTTATGCCTGTGGTGATGTCACTAGCCCACTTAATTACACTCATGTTGCTGCACATCAAGGCTGGTATGCCGCGGCCAATGCCAGCTTTGCTCCGTTCAAGCGCTTTCGTTGTAGTTTAGATCATGCGCCGCTGGCAATCTTTACCGATCCAGAAATAGCCTCCTTAGGCCTGAATGAAGCAACTGCTACACAACAAAACATCGCTTACAAAGTTACACGCTTTGATATGGATGAGATTGATCGCGCTATCACCGATGAACACGATTCAGGCTTTATTAAGGTCTTAACACCAGTTAACAGCGATAAGATCTTAGGTGTACAAATAGTGTCAGAAGGCGCTAGCGAACTGATCCATGAATTTGTCCTCGCTAGAACCCACGGCTTAGGCTTAAACAAGATTTTACAAAGCATCCACCTCTACCCGAGTCGCAGTGAGATCAACCGCTTTGTTGCCGGTAAATGGCGACGTGAACGCTTTAGTGATCGTGCCAAGCAATTACTACAACGCTACCAAACATGGCGCTTAGGCCAGTGATCCAGTAACGTAACCTATGCGCGAAACTAAATCCCTATTATTCCCCAGCGATTTCCCTCAGATCCACAGACAATCTAGCAATACTTTGCAGGTCAATCTGGGTTATCGCTGCAATCAAAGTTGTGTCCATTGCCACGTCAACGCAGGCCCCACGCGTACTGAAATGATGGATGATGAAAATATGGCGATCTTATTTAAAGTAATCACCTCTGGCCGCTTTAAATTATTAGATCTAACCGGTGGCGCACCCGAACTACACCCACAATTTCGAAACTTAGTGCGTCATGCTCGACAAGCTGGGCTGAATGTACGCGATCGCTGTAATCTCACCGTACTATTTGAACCAGAGGAACAGGGTCTCGCTGAATTTCTGGCTGAGCAACAGGTAGAGGTTGTTGCCTCATTACCCTGCTACTCAGAGCTAAATGTTGACCTACAGCGTGGCAAAGGTGTTTTTAGCAAGAGTATTGAGGCACTTAAACTCCTTAATAGCCTAGGCTACGGCATCGACAAGGAGCGTCATTTACATCTAGTGTATAACCCCATTGGTGCGGTGTTACCGCCACCACAAGCAGCACTAGAACTAGATTATAAAACTCAGCTAAATGAGAGGTTTTCTATACAGTTTAACCAGTTATTTGTTATCACTAATATGCCTATCAAGCGTTTTGGCAGCACCTTGGCGGCTAAGGGTAGCTTTCATAGCTATCTAGATACGCTAAAAAATGCCTACCAAAGTGACAATATTAACAATGTTATGTGCCGTGACACTATCAGTGTTGATTGGCAGGGCTACTTGTATGACTGTGATTTTAATCAGATGTTAGAGATGCCCCTAGTAAATGCCGATCAATCAAAAAAACATATCGCCACACTATTAGAAAACAGTCTAGATAATGCCAAAATTATGATTGGACAACATTGTTATGGCTGCACTGCGGGTCAGGGTAGTAGTTGCTCTGGTGCGCTCAGTGAGGAATAACCCATAGGCCTAAATCCTGCCTAAGTGAAACAGTACGACCACTTGATTCAAGCCTCTACTAAGGCATCTTGTTATATAAGATGAAGTCCGTTGTATGATATTGTTCAAGTCGAAGGAACTAACCATTAATTAGCATGAAGACCATTCTTACGACGCTTGTTAGCGCGCTCCTAATTTGTAGCAATCTCAGCTTTGCCGCAGGTCGCAGCAAGCCAGTAGTTGTCGACACGGCCGAGATTCGTCAATTGGCACCTACCGTGCTTTATACCGGTATCAGCCTGAGCAAAAATGACATTCGCATAGCTGCCGAAATTGAAGGCCGCCTAACCGCTATTGTTGAAGTCGGCACTGCGCTCAAAAAAGGCCAAGCCATTGCCACCTTAGATGACATCTTTTTACAACAACAAAGAGAAGAAGAACTAGCCACCATCACCAGCGAACAGGCCAGCGTTGCACTATTTAAAAAACAGCTACAACGTTATCAAGCATTACTTAAATCAAATAGCGTGGCACGCGACCAGCTAGATCAAACACAGACTTCCCTACAGATCGCACAAGGTGATCTGCGTGCAGCTCGGGCACGCTTGATGCAAATTGAAGAACGTATTAAGCGCTCTAAAATCGTTGCACCCTACGATGGTGTAGTAACAGAACGCACCGTTCAAATAGGTGAATGGCTAAAGACAGGTGACACTGTAGTACGTTTTGTCGACCTACAGAGCAATCAAATCCAAATCTATATTGCAGCGCAGATGATCGATCTAATCCAGATCAACAGTCATCTTGAAGTGTTGCTAAACCAACAATCCAGCATGGCAGTTGTGCATTCAATAGTTCCAGCTAGCATCAACAGCTCACGTTTATTTGAAGTACGCTTAACTCCAGAACAAGCCATTGCACCCGGCACACTGGTCCGTGTCAGACTGCCCTTTGCAGCAGCACGTAGTGTTGTCTCAATACACCGTGATGCCTTAGTACTGCGCAAAGGTAGTACCACTGTATTCAAGGTCAATGCCGATAACATTGCTGAACAAGTCGTTATAGAAATTGGCATGGGTGATGGTGACTACATTGAAGTAATTGGTGATATCAGTGCCGGTGACGCCATTATTGTACGTGGTGGTGAACGCTTACGCGCAGGTGCTAGTGTCACTAGTAGCGCCTTCAAAGCAAATAAATAAAGCAATATGAGCCTCACTCGCAGTACCTTAAACAATCCCACTGCTGGTCTAGTAGCCGGCCTACTAGTAATCCTCTTTGGCCTACTCGCCCTAGATAAGCTACCAGTACAGCTCACTCCTGAAGTAGAACGCCCAGAGATCACCATAAAAACTAACTGGCGTGCAGCGGCACCTGAAGAAGTTGAATCAGAAATTATAGAGCCACAGGAACAGCAACTGCGCGGCCTGCCCGGCATGACCGAGTTACTCTCTGAGGCACGTCAAGGCCAAGGAAAAATATCAATCGCCTTTGATGTCGACTTTGATTTACAACGCGGACTGATTGAGGTTATCAATCGCTTAAACCGTGTCTCCAGCTACCCCGATGATGCTGATGAACCGATCCTCAGCACTGCTGGCGGCCGTAGTCGTCCAATTGCCTGGTTTATTGTTAAGCCCACTGCAGAGAACAAAAATGATATTGAGGACTACCGCGACTATGTAGAAGAAGTGATTCAATCACGCTTCGAACGTGTACCTGGTGTTGCCATGTCTGAAATACGCGGTGGTAACCAACAACAGATTCGCATCACCGTCGATCCTTATCTAGCTGCAGGCAAAGGTGTTGATCTAAGCACTGCAGCACAACTAGTCGGTGGCAATAATGATGTATCTGGTGGCAGCGCTGATATAGGCAAACGCCGTTACACACTACGCTATATCGGTGATCTCTCACCACAGGACTTACAAAGCCTGATCTTAGAATGGCGTGATGGTAAACCTATCTACCTACGTGATATTGCAACGGTGGAAGTCCGTAATGCCAAGCGTGATAATTTTGTCATCACTCGAGGTGAGGCCGCCATTGCAGTTAATGCCTATCGAGAAAATGGGGTTAATGTTTTAGATGTGATGCGCGATTTAGATCTCGCCATGAACGAGCTACGCCAGGGCCCTTTAAAACGCGCCGAGCTCAGCATTGAACAGGTCTATGATGAAACAGTTTATATCCATAGTGCGATTGCATTACTACGTGGCAATCTTGGTATCGGCATTTTACTTGCAGTCGTCATACTCTGGTTTTTCTTACGCCACTTCCGCGCTACGCTAGTCGTTACTATTACCATCCCTCTCTGTCTTTGCGTCGCCTTTGTAGTCATCTTAGGTGTTGGTAAATCGATTAATGTTGTTTCACTTGCCGGACTCGCCTTTGCCATAGGCATGGTAATGGATGCTGCAATCATCGTACTGGAAAATATTGTACGGCTACGTGAAAAAGGCTACTCGGGCTTTGATGCCGCCTTAAAGGGCACGCAAGAAGTCTGGCCAGCTTTACTCGCCTCCACCGCAACCACGGTCGCGATCTTTTTACCGATCCTATTTTTACGTGACCAAAGTGGCCAACTATTTTCTGATTTAGCGATTGCGATTACTGCCGCCATTATCACCTCTATGTTGGTCGCTACTATATTGATACCAGCTGCCAGCATGGTCTGGCTAGGTCGGGCAAAATTTGAGGATCGCCTAGCGACAAAATGGGACTCAGCAAGCAATAAAATAGTTAATATAACGCGCTCACCAAAACTACGAATTGCCTTGGTTGCTGCCTTAATCATCATACCAATAACCAGCTCCTGGCAGTTTTTCCCTGAGCGCGATTACCTCCCTACCGGCAATCGCAACCTCGCCTTTGGCTTCATCTTGCCACCACCAGGTGTCAACATTGCCCATATCAAGGATGAGATGGGCGATATCATTGCTGATCGCATCCAGCCTTATATGACTGGCGAGAAAGAGCCAAAGATAAAACAATACTTTTTTGTTGCGCGCTCTGGCTCTATATTTATCGGTGGTCGTGCAGAAGATCCGAATAAAGTTGATGAGCTGGTCAAGGTCTTGAATAAGGCTGTCAGTGGTTTTCCTGACACCTTTGCAGTCGTACGTAAGGCCTCATTATTCTCAGGCTTTGGTGCTAACCGTGAGATTGAGATCAACATTCAAGGGCGTAATATTGATGCCTTACTCGAGACGGCACGGGTAGGTTTTGCTGCCATCCCACAAAAGATACCTGGTGCCAGAGTCCGACCACGCCCTGGCTTAGAATTAGCCGAGCCTGAATTACAATTCAAACCGCATGATGATCGTCTACAAGAAGCTGGCTGGAATCGACAAACATTGGCTAAGGTCACACAGGTCTTAGGTGATGGTCTCAAGGTTGGTGAGTATTTCGATGGTGAAGAGCGCCTAGACGTTATTCTGAAAATACCAGAATGGCATACGCCTGAAGAGATTGCCGCTATACCGCTATCAACGTCTAACGGCAGTGTTGTACCCTTTGCTGAATTAGTCAGCATCGAACGTACTGCGGGTGCCAGTCAGATCCGCCGCCTAGATCGACGACGTACGGTAACGCTAGAGGTTACACCACCGGAAGATGTCCCACTAGAACAGGCTATCAATATTATTAAATCAGAAATAGAACCACTACTAGAACCACTATTACCGGCCGATGGTGTAATCCTCTATGGTGGCTCAGCCGACAGCCTGAGTGTAGCGATAAAAAATCTTAGCGGTAGTTTTGCCATCGCATTGATTATCTTATTACTACTCATGGCTGCACTATTCCGCTCGTTCACTGACAGCCTACTGGTGATGATGGCATTACCCCTAGCAACCATTGGTGGTGTCGCGGCATTACACATTCTTGGATTATCAGCCGACCTCTTAACAATGATTGGCTTCATTATTTTATTAGGTCTGGTGGTAAACAATGCGATCTTGTTAGTCTACCAAGCGCGTAATGCAGAGCGTGCTGGCGCTGACCGCTTGGATGCTGTCCGCATAGCTGTGCGCACCCGCTTACGCCCTATCTTAATGAGCACCGCGACTACAGTTTTTGGTATGTTGCCTTTAGTCTTATTTGCCGGTGCCGGTTCAGAACTCTATCGTGGCCTAGCCGCAGTCATTGTTGGCGGCATGCTTGTCAGCACACTGTTTACACTGATTTTAATCCCAAGCCTGCTGCAATTTGATGTACGCCACACACTGCGTAGAAACAGCTAGCCCTTTTTGATCTTTAAATTCAACATGACTTAGATCACAGACCGGATAGAATAGAATAGACTGGGTTAGCTAGCCTATCATTCAACTCGCTGAGTCTTATGCCCTGCCTTCAACCAGCTCTTAATGCCACCCTTCACGCTATACACTTTTTTAAACCCCAATTGATTACTGAGGAAGGTGCCAACACTGGTGGTGCGATTACCTGAGCGACAAATCAAAATTACAGCTTGTTCAGGATCAATTAGATCATCGGTTTTTTGCATCCACTGTTCGATATGCGGCTTACCTTTTTGATCAAAAAACATGATCGGATGGCTACCATCAATGATACCAGTTTGTTGCCATTCTTCAGGGGTGCGGATATCAATAACAGTGACACCTTGTTTCATCAAAACTGATAACTGTTGCACCGTAATATGTTCCAACTCAGCCTGTGCCACACTCACGCACAAAAACAGGGCCAGCAGCGCAATATACTTCTTACACATTTTTATCTCCAAACCATTAAACGACATCGCTTAAATTATTAAATATGGTCTTATTTAACGCGCAAAATACTCACTCAAAAAATCAGCAAAAGACAAACTATCAGACGCCTCTATTTGTTTTTGTTTAGCCAAACTCTCTGCTGCTATATGCATGAATTCTTTTTCGCGCTCAGCTGCTAAAGGCTGTGTGACAGCCTGGTAACTTTTAGCATAGCTATGGATCAACTCAAGATAAGTCGATGACTTCAATCTCATTTCTTTTAATATACGCGCCGACAGGGTCTCACCAGGATCTTGTAATGCCGGCTCATAACGATCCAGCGCAGCAATATAGTTTGGCTTATCTAATAACTCAGCAAGCTGGCGCATCTCCGAAAAAATAGACCCAGCCCATTGCGTCAAAGGCACACTTTCACCATCAAGTCGCAATTCTAAATGAGCTCGGCGACCATGGTGACTAACTTCATAAGCATTAATATCAATCTCTTCACGTTGCCGTCTATCAATACTACGATCATCTGCTAGTAAACAATAAAGAAACAATAGTTCGATAAAATCCAATTGTTCTTGTTCCACACCACGAGCCGAGAATGGGTTGAGGTCTAAGGACCGAATCTCAACATAGCGCACACCACGATGTAACAGGGCATGGGTTGGCTTTTCATTCTCCTGCGTAATTTGCTTAGGACGCACATTGCTATAGTACTCATTTTCAATCTGCAAGATGTTTGCGTTCAGCTGGCGATAGCTGCCATCAACACAGATGCCAATTTCTTCATATGGCCTGTAGGGCTTGCTGATCGCACTAGCCAAACAATGCACATATTCTGGCAGGCTGGTATAGCAGGCTTTAATGCCGATTTCATTTTCACGATGATTGGTATAGCCAATATCACCTAGCCGTAGTGAAGTAGCGTGCTCTGCAATGCGAGTGTGGTGATCAAACTGCGCTAAGCTAGCGGCACCAGCATGGCTAAAACTCTCATCCACCACTGGTGAAGCACCAAACAAATAGGGAATCAGCCAGCCTATACGTTGAAGATTACGGATCTGAATAAAGTATTGCTGATCTATAAAATCACGCAATTCAGATTGATCATCCTTCAATGCCTGCCAACGTGGCCAAAAGGCTTCATCAATAGATAAATTGACATGGATGCCGGCAATCACCTGCATGGTTTTGCCATAGCGATAACCTAGACCACGACGATAGACCTCTTTCATTTGACCCAGATTACTGCTGCCATAATGCGCGATGCGAATACTCTGCTCGCCTGCCAAGCGTGGCGGCATACTCCCTGGCCATAGCGACTCAACACCTATCCTTGGATAAACAAAGCGATGTATATCATCAAGAAACGCCAAGGCCTGCTCACTGTCTGCCAGGGGTGGTGTCACAAACTCCAATAGGGCTTCAGAGTAGTCAGTGGTAATAGAGGGATGGGTCAAGGCCGCACCCAACTCAAGCGGGTGATCACTTTGCGCGATATTTGCCTGTGGATCAGTACGTAGGGATTCCTTCTCAAGGCCGATCTGGCCGATACGCAAATAGCTTTGCGCGTTCCCCTTTACTAATAAAGAAAGCTGCTGTGAGATCAAGAGTTTACTAGGCTATAAATTTGAATAACACATAGTATAAACTAATCAAGCCGTTGAAAACGGCTTGTAAGTTTACAAATCTCTCATGCCATAATAATCAGCGAAAAAAGCATGTGCAAAGGTTGAGATTTTATAGACTCTCAAGCCATTACATTACTTCCATCTCTATTTTTTATAACATCTGTATTTAAATTATTAGTGGGCCAGACTTTACTCTGGCCCCTATCTAAACAAAGAACAGACTTAGATTACAACCACAATATCCTCGTCAATCAACAACTGGACATCAGCATTAGCCGCATTAGTGTAGACACGATATATCTCGTTATTAACCGTATAAGTAATACCTTTTATCCACCCGGTAGCCTCGACTGTATTACCAGCTATGCCATCAATCTTTATCTGATGACGTGCAGGATCAGCGACAAGACCTGACCAACCATTACCATCGTTATATAGATCTATACCTGCCGCCATTACATCATCAAGATGTATGATCACTTTATTACCAGTACCAGAAATCAGGCGTAATTAATTTAGACAATAGTGTGCTAGGCATGACCGAAGCCGAATAGGGGTTGATATTGTTTAATGACTAGGCTGCCAATGAACAGGCCTCACCAAATGCGCACCCGAATATCCAATTGTCACTGGATACTATTGAGTATAACGTGAAGCGGAATGCCTCTATAAAAGGATAAACCACTCTATTTCTTGTTTTAGCTTATCGAATGCGCGCCCAGTCAAAACCAACACCAGGATCAGTTTTACGACCTGGTGCAATATCGCTATGCCCAACTACTGCTTTCGACGCTAGGGTGTTGTAAGTTTGTTGTAAGCAATCAATCAGCGGCTTAAGAATTTTATATTGCTGCTCACTATAAGTATCATTATCAGTACCCTCTAGCTCGATACCAATTGAAAAATCATTACAGGCCTCTCGACCTTGATAGCAGGATTGGCCGGCATGCCATGCGCGTTGATTTAGAGGAACAAACTGGGTCAGGCTTCCATCACGCTCTATAAAGAGATGACTGGATACCTTGAGATTAGCTATTTCTGCAAAGTAAGGGTGTGCTGTTTCATCTAATGCATTATTAAAGAATTGCTGCACATAGCCTCCACCATATTTACCAGGAGGCAGGCTAATACCATGTATTACCACTAGCTCAGGAACAACACCTTGCGGCCTAGCATCACAGTTAGGTGATGGCTTATAGATGGCTTCAGTGATGAGATGACTATTTAAATCAATATGCATTTAAGACGTATGTGTTCTATTACTTTACTCAGAACATCCATAGTAGCCTAGCTTGCTTTATGTTCGCTAGTTTTAGTAGGCAAAAAAAAGCCCCGCATAGCGGGGCTTTTAAAACGCCGTTTAGGCTGGCTTACATCATACCGCCCATACCGCCCATACCGCCCATATCTGGTGCTGGCATGCTTGGAGCATCATCTTTAGGTAGTTCAGCAACCATCGCTTGAGTAGTAATCATAAGGCCTGCGATTGAAGCTGCATTTTGTAGCGCAGAACGCGTTACTTTGGTTGGATCCAAAATACCCATCTCAATCATATCGCCATAAACACCTGTTGCAGCGTTATAACCGAAGTTGCCTTTGCCTTCATCAACCTTGGCTAAGACTACAGAGGCTTCATCACCTGCGTTAGATGTAATTTGACGCAGTGGCTCTTCCATCGCACGTCGAGCAATATTAACGCCCGCAGTTTGATCGTCGTTATCACCTTTCAACTTTAGTAATACGCTACGCGCACGAATTAATGCAACACCACCACCCGGTACCACACCTTCTTCTACTGCTGCACGTGTTGCATGTAATGCATCTTCAACTCGTGCTTTCTTCTCTTTCATTTCAACTTCAGTTGCTGCACCTACTTTGATGACTGCAACACCGCCAGCTAATTTAGCCATACGCTCTTGTAGCTTCTCTTTATCATAGTCTGAAGAGGCTTCTTCTATATTTGCACGAATTTGATCAACACGCGCTTTGATGTCTGTCGCCTGACCAGAACCATCAACAATCGTAGTGTTTTCTTTAGAAACATGAATGCGCTTGGCTGTGCCTAGCTCTTCTAAAGTTGTCTTTTCTAGTGAAAGACCGACTTCTTCAGAAATTACAGTACCACCGGTTAAGATAGCAATGTCTTCTAACATAGCTTTACGTCGATCACCAAAGCCAGGGGCTTTGACAGCTGCAACTTTAACAATGCCGCGAATAGTGTTCACGACTAAAGTTGCTAGTGCTTCACCTTCAACATCTTCTGCAATGATCAGTAGTGGGCGACCAGCCTTAGCTACACCTTCAAGGATAGGTAGCAGATCGCGAATGTTTGAGACTTTCTTATCAAACAATAAGACGAACGGGTCATCCATGTCGCAAGTCATATTGTCTTGGTTGTTGACGAAGTAAGGCGATAGGTAACCACGATCAAACTGCATGCCTTCAACAACGTCTAGCTCATTTTCTAGTGCATTACCTTCTTCAACAGTGATCACACCCTCTTTGCCTACTTTATCCATAGACTCAGCAATGATGTCACCGATAGAGGTGTCAGAGTTGGCAGAGATAGAGCCAACCTGAGCGATTGCTTTACTATCAGAGCAAGGCTTAGACAATGACTTCAGCTCTTCAACTGCTGCCGTAACGGCCTTATCGATACCACGCTTAAGATCCATTGGGTTCATACCGGCCGCTACTGCTTTCATACCTTCATGTACGATTGACTGTGCTAGTACGGTTGCTGTCGTGGTGCCATCACCAGCGATATCAGATGTTTGTGAAGCAACTTCCTTCACCATCTGTGCGCCCATGTTTTCTAATTTGTCTTCTAATTCAATCTCTTTAGCAACCGATACACCATCTTTGGTCACGGTTGGCGCACCAAAGGCCTTATCTAGAACGACGTTACGTCCCTTAGGGCCTAATGTTGCTTTTACTGCATTCGCGAGGATATTTACCCCAGCCACCATACGGGCTCTGGCCTCATCTCCAAAAGTAACTTCTTTCGCACTCATAGCATGTACCTTCGTTTTATTACGTTAAATTTTTATGTGTTATGGGTTCAAAGGCTGTCTAGCCTTCGATTACCGCCATGATGTCGTCTTCGCGCATCACTAGTAGCTCGTCACCGTCTACTTTTACTTCTGTACCAGAGTATTTACCGAATAAAACGGTATCACCGACTTTCACATCTAGCGCATGCACGTCACCGCTATCTGTGATTTTGCCATTACCAGCAGCAACAACTTCACCCTTACTTGGCTTTTCAGTCGCTGAATCAGGGATAACAATACCACCCGGACTCGTGCGCTCTTCTTCCATTCGCTTGACCACAACACGGTCATGTAGAGGACGTAACTTCATAGCGTGTATCTCCCAATATATCGATTTAAAATCTAGAATTATTAATAGGTTAAGTAACTTTCTAGCACTCCCCTAAGAAGAGTGCCAATGATACGGAGTCAACCTTCTATGTCAACAACTGCAGCAGCTTAAAGATGGGAATCCTTGTCCTCATCTTTCACCCGAAATTCACCCTCTAAAACGTCATTATCACGCTTAGACTGCTCATTTTTAGTCGCATATCCAGCACCCGGATTGACCTGAAATGAGCCGTTTTGCATGCAATAGCGTAATGAAGCCTGAATCAAGCTTTTACGTGTGGCCGGTATCAAACACAAAAAGCCTATACTATCGGTCATAAATCCAGGGGTTAGCAGTAATGCTCCACCCAATAAAAGGGCTGCGCCCTCAAATAAGGTATCGGCAGGTAACTGCCCCTGTGCTGCCTGCTGTTGTAACCGCGCCATGGTCTGTAAACCTTGCGCTCGTAGCAGAGAAACTCCAATCATGGCTGTTAGGATAACGAGAACTACCGTGAACAAACCGCCCACCGCAGCACCCACGACTGTGAACAAATAGATTTCAATCAGCGGAACTACAATGAATAATGCAGTTACTACCGGAAACTTAGTCATCTCGAATCACCAACAAACCGTAATGCTTGATTCCTAATATGGGGACGACTTTTTGGAATACAAGAGTGGAAACTAAACAGATACAAAATAACGCTGAAGATCCGTTGGTTCTAGTTATGACCAGCCTCAGTGATAAAAAACAGGCAAAGGTGCTAGCGCAGTCCTTACTTGAATCGCGTTTAGTCGCTTGTTGCAACATTTTACCAGCGATCTGGTCTACCTACCGTTGGCAGGATGAGATCTGTGAGGAAAATGAATGTTTGTTGCTTATGAAGACACTGCGTTCACAGTATTCATCGTTAGAAGTATTTATTCAAACGCGGCACCCTTATGATGTGCCAGAGCTAATTTGCATCGAAACCGATGCCGTCATGCAAGAGTATTATTTGTGGTTAAAACAACAAGTCAGTCCAAATTCGCCCTGCTAGCCTCACCGGTTGCTTTATTATTAGCTAGCGTCCTACTGTTTATAAATTCAGCCTCTGCGATTCAAATACTAGGTGGCGAGAACGAATTCCTGCCAGTAGATAAAGCCTTTCAAGTCGACGCCTATTTGCAAAGGGACAATCAAATTCAAATTGATTGGCAGATCGCTGAGGGGTATTACCTCTATAGAAAGCAGCTATCGATTAGCACAGAGCAAGCTAATGTCACCTTCAGCCCACTGACTCTGCCTACAAGTAAGACCAAGACTGATGACTATTTTGGTGAGGTGCAGATTTACGAGACTGGCTTAAGCGCATTTAGCCGCGTGAAAAGTGCGAGCCATAGCTTTGATCTGATCGTAAGTTATCAAGGCTGCGCCCATGCCGGACTCTGTTACCCACCCGTCACCAAGATATTTAATCTGAACCTTAGTGACAGCGCCCTAAATAGCGCACTGTCTGCAGCTAATGATGACTCAGTACCGAGTAAGACAGAACCTGCCACTCTAGAACAATCAGAACAGGGCTCTATTGCTAATCAACTAAAACAAAAAAACCTAGGCTGGACAGTCACTTGGTTTTTCCTAGCTGGCCTACTCTTGGCGCTAACCCCCTGCGTCTTCCCAATGATTCCGATTCTCTCCAGTATCATTGCCGGTCAAGGTGAAAAACTGAGCGCTAGTCGTGGCTTTAGCCTGTCTTTGGTCTACGTCTTGGCAATGGCTTTAACCTACACTATCGCCGGCGTTTTAGTCGGGATGACCGGTGCCAACATACAGGCCTGGTTTCAAGATATCTGGATTATTAGTGCCTTCGCTCTGGTCTTTGTGGTCCTTTCCTTATCGATGTTTGGACTCTATGAATTACAGATGCCCTCGGCCCTGCAATCACGCATCAATGCCTTAAGTGGTAAACAACAGTCGGGCAGTTTTGTCGGCACCGCGATCATGGGCTTTTTATCGGCCTTGATTGTTGGCCCCTGCGTGACTGCACCATTAATTGGCGCCCTACTCTATATAGCTGAGAGCGGCGACCCTTGGGTCGGGGGCCTCGCCCTATTCTCACTCAGCATTGGTATGGGCTTGCCGTTATTGCTGATCGGCACCTCAGCAGGTAAGTATTTACCGCGAGCAGGCGGTTGGATGGAGCCGATTAAAGCAGTCTTTGGAGTAATGCTGCTAGCACTAGCCATCTGGTTTGTTGATCGCGTCTATCCTCGCGTTGTGATACTCGCCCTCTCTGGTGGTTTACTCATTGGCTGCGCCATATTTCTGGATGTCTTTTATCGCAGTAACGAGCGCCCGAGTAGGTTCCTACGATTACGCCAAACCTTAGGTTGGATACTCCTTATATATGGCAGTGCCTTATTACTCGGTGCCAGCGCCGGCAATCAGAACCTGCTACAACCTTTGGCGGGCCTCAGCAGTGGCTCTGCAACTAGCTCTGTAACAGACAGCAAACAACTGAGTTTTAAGTACGTCAAAGGCATGCAAGGATTAGAGCAAGAGCTGGCTTTAGCGGCAGCGGCAAACAGGCCGGTAATGCTGGATATGTATGCCGACTGGTGTATCGCCTGCAAGGAATTAGAGGCTTTTACCTTTAATCACGCCGAAGTGCACACGGCACTGCGTGATTTTGTCATTCTGAAGGCGGATGTAACCGCAAATGACGAGGTCGATAACGCCATGTTAAAAGAATTATCCCTTTTTGGCCCCCCAGGCCTATTGTTTTTTGACACCACTGGCAAGGAATTACGCCCCTATCGCATCGTTGGTTTTATCGATAAGGCTGATTTCCTAAGCCATCTAGAACGCTTAAAAGCACAGTTTTAAGCCATTTCTACCACGGCCGACAGCATCAATGCTGGTTAAATCATCAAAATTCGTGGAAATTCGGCTAATACTCGGATAATTTCCGCTATCTTGCTAACAACTAGACAGTTGTGCTGTTTTACGGCAGAATTGCCACAATCTAGCAGCAACACTGCTTTACCGTTTATTTAACGACCAATCGAGGGTAATTCACCGAAGTTATGAGTAAAATCCGCTTACTGAATGGTCCGAACTTGAATTTATTAGGTAGCCGCGAGCCTGAAGTCTATGGCTACACCACATTAGATGACATAGTCGCCGACGCGACCAGCTATGCCAGCAGCCTGGGTCATGAGCTCTCTCATCTACAAAGTAATGCTGAACATGCCTTGATTGATGGCATCCATGCCGCAAAAACAGACGGTGTGGAATTCATTGTGATTAATCCTGGGGCGTTCACTCATAGCAGTATCGCCCTGCGTGATGCCTTTTTAGGTGTCTCAATCCCATTTATTGAAATACACCTCTCGAACGTCTTTGCACGCGAAGAGTTCCGCGCACATTCGTACTTATCCGATGTCGCGGTCGGTTTAATTTCAGGCTTGGGTGCTAACGGTTACCGTCTAGCAATCAACGCCGCAGACCAACAACTTAAATCTTAAAAATAGAGCGCTAATTATGGACATACGCAAAGTTAAAAAACTCATTGAGCTACTGGAAGAATCAGGTATCTCAGAGATTGAAATTAAAGAAGGCGAAGAGTCAGTCCGCATCAGTCGTAATGGGCCGAGCATGACTATGCCACAAATGCAGTATGCACCAGCGATGGCTCCACCTATGGCAGCAGCAGCAGCGGCAGCTGCACCAGTAGCAGCGGCAGAAACAGAAACTGCGGCAGCTGAAGTCAGTGGTCATGTTGTAACTTCACCTATGGTCGGTACATTTTATGAAGCACCATCACCGGGCTCAGCTCCCTTTGTAGAAGTTGGCAAGAGTGTTAAAGAAGGTGACACACTTTGCATTATTGAAGCTATGAAGATGCTCAATCAAATTGAAGCCGACAAGTCTGGTGTAATCAAACAAATGGTGGCTGAAAATGGCCAACCCGTTGAGTTTGGTCAGCCACTATTCATCATCGAATAAAACTACCTTATCGAGTACGCATGTTAGAAAAAGTTGTTATTGCCAACCGTGGCGAGATTGCACTGCGCATCTTGCGCGCTTGTCGTGAGTTAGGCATCAAAACCGTTGCAGTACACTCTGATGTGGACCGCGATTTAAAGCACGTCAAATTAGCCGATGAGTCTGTCTGCATAGGCCCAGCACCATCGACTGATAGCTATTTAAATATCCCAGCTATTATTAGCGCGGCAGAGCTCACTGATGCTACTGCGATTCATCCTGGCTATGGTTTTCTTTCTGAAAACGAAGCCTTTGCTGAGCGTTGTGAAACTAGTGGCTTTATTTTTATTGGCCCTCGTGCAGAAACTATTCGCCAGATGGGCGATAAGATTGCAGCGAAAAAAGCAATGCAAGAGGCTGGAGTCCCCTGTGTCCCAGGCAGTCCTGAGCCACTCGGTGAAAACCTTTCCAGTAATGCCGCATTAGCCGAATCGATTGGCTACCCAATCATCGTTAAGGCCGCTGGGGGCGGTGGCGGTCGTGGTATGCGTGTGGTGCATACCCAAGATGAGTTGGCCGATGCCATTACACTAACGCGCACAGAAGCCAAAGCAGCCTTTAATAATGGCACGCTTTATATGGAGAAGTTTTTAGGCGCTCCACGTCATATTGAAATTCAAGTATTGGCTGATACTCATGGCAATGCGGTCTATTTAGGTGAACGTGATTGCTCTATGCAACGTCGCCATCAAAAAGTGATTGAAGAGGCTCCAGCGCCTGGGCTGAGCCAAGAACTACGCGATATGATCGGTAAACAATGTACCGATGCTTGTAAATTAATTGGCTATCGTGGCGCTGGCACCTTTGAATTTTTGTATGAGAATGGTGAGTTTTATTTCATTGAAATGAATACCCGTGTTCAGGTGGAACACCCTGTCACTGAATTCATTACTGGTATCGATATTGTTAAGCAGCAGTTGTTGATTGCAGCGGGTGAAGAAATGACACTGCGCCAAGAGGACATCCAGCTGAATGGTCACTCTATCGAGTGTCGCTTAAATGCAGAGGATCCTGATAACTTCATCCCAAGTCCAGGTACGATAACTCACTTCCACTCTGCTGGCGGCCCAGGTATACGTGTGGACTCACATATTTATAGTGGTTATCGCGTGCCACCTAATTACGATTCAATGATCGGCAAGTTAATCACGCATGGTGATACTCGTGAGATTGCGGTTCAACGTATGTTAGGCGCTTTACAAGAAATGGTCATCGATGGCATTAAGACCAATATCCCGTTACAAGCAAGGTTGATGGCTGACTCAGGCTTTGCCAAGGGTGGCTTTGATATCCATTATCTAGAACGCCTGCTTGCAGAAAAAGACTAGAGTCTAGTCTTGCAACAATTACGCGTTCAACTCGACGCTTCCATCTTAGATGAGGTGGAAGCCTTACTCCTCTCTTGTGGAGCACTCAGTCTTTGCCTAGAAGAAGACGGAGTATCTAACCCAATATTTGAGCCACCCATCGGCGATCATCCACTCTGGCCAAAGCTTTATATCAGCGCCTTATTCGAGCATCTCATAGCCGCTGAACTAACCATTAAAGCGCTGGCACACCATACTCAGGTTGGCACACAGGTACTATTAGAGACCATTGATGAAACCGATTGGCAGGCAAAGTTCCAACAACAATTCAATGCCAAGCGCTACGGCAAGCTATGGGTTTATCCGTCCTGGCAGGAAAACCCTGAACCAGAAGGCATTAGTCTTAAGCTTGATCCTGGACTCGCTTTTGGTACCGGCAAACACCCAACCACTGATCTTTGCTTAGACTGGTTAGGTGAGCAAAATTTAACTCAAATGAGCCTCTTAGACTTCGGTTGTGGTAGTGGCATATTGGCCCTAGCTGCAGCTAAACTGGGTGCACAACCAGTAGTCGCTATCGATATCGATCCGCAGGCATTAAGAGCGACCGAACAAAATCGTGACGCTAACGATATCAGCCCAGATCAGCTCTATGTCACTACTGCAAAGGATATTGAAGACCGACGTTTTTCAGTCGTTATTGCTAACATTCTTGCTGGCCCCCTATTAGAACTGCGTGATCAATTTGTAGCACTGCTGTTACCAAAGGGTGAGCTCATCCTTTCTGGTATTTTAAGCAGTCAAGTTGACGATATAAAAGCGGCTTACAGTGGGCATTTCGATCTAGTTTCAGTGGAAGTACGAGAAGACTGGGTGCGTATCGCTTATAAACTGTCGTAATCAATTGGCCTTACAAAAAGCATTTGGCGTCTCACTTTTATCCTCGTTAAACTGACCTTTATGCATGCCATTCACCCTAGCACCCAAAACCACGTATGAAGATCGGCCCACACGAACTCGACAATGCACTCATACTAGCGCCTATGGCGGGGGTCACTGATGTCACCTTTCGTAAACTTTGCCGGCGTTTAGGTGCGGGTTATACCGTCTCAGAAATGCTGACTGCGAATACCCAGCTCTGGAACTCAGATAAGTCTCGACTACGCCGTATCCATCTCGATGAGCCTAGCCCACGTTCGGTACAAATTGTTGGCTCTGATCCAAAACAACTAGCTTATGCGGCCAAACTGAATGCCGATCATGGCGCCGATATTATTGACATCAATATGGGATGCCCAGCAAAAAAGGTCTGCAAGGTTGCCGCTGGCTCAGCCTTGCTGGCCAATGAATCATTGGTTGCTGAAATATTAGCGAACGTGGTTGCCGCTGTTGATGTCCCTGTGACCCTAAAAATCAGAACGGGTAGCGACCCTGATCATCGTAATGGTGTACGTATTGCTCAGATTGCGGAAGACAGCGGCATTCAAATGCTAGCCGTACACGGTCGTACGCGTGCTTGTCGCTTTCTCGGTGAGGCAGAGTACGAAACCATCCGCCTAATTAAACAGCAAGTTAGCATCCCAGTAGCGGCTAACGGTGATATTACTAGCCCGCAGAAAGCGAAAAAGGTCTTGGCATTCACTAACGCAGATGCGATTATGCTCGGGCGTGCAGCACAGGGTCGTCCATGGCTCTTTCGCGAAGTCGATCACTATCTAAAATATAATAATTTATTAGACAGTCCGCCATTGTCGGAAGTATCGGCTATTATGCTCGATCACTTGGATTCGCTCTATTCCCTTTATGGAAAAGAAAAGGGAGTGCTGATTGCACGCAAACATATTGGCTGGTATCTCGATAACCTTGTTGATAGCCATGACTTTAAGAAAAGAGTCTTTGCTGCCACAGATGCCGACAGCCAGTTCGATATGGTTAAAATTTTTATGCAATGCGAAGTAAAAAATATGGAGAAAGTTGCATGACCAGCTCTGCGCCCGATTTAGACATCTCGGACAGCCACTTACCGGCACCAACACAGGCTTTACACGAGTCTGTTGCACAGTCACTACAGAATTATTTCAATAAGTTAGACGGCCACGCGCCAGAAGATTTATACCGCTTAGTCATCGAAGAAGTTGAGCGACCGCTATTAGATGCCGTTATGCGTTATTGCAAAGGCAATCAAACCAAAGCAGCACAGTATTTGGGATTAAATCGTGGCACCCTCCGCAAAAAACTTAAGCAATACGAACTAAGCTAAAACTATGACTGAATCAACACCTTGTGGTATCCAACGCGCCCTTATCAGTGTTTCAGATAAAAGTGGGATCATCGAATTTGCCACTGCACTTGCGGCTAAAAATATCGCGATCTTATCTACTGGCGGTACTGCTAAGACCTTAAAAGAGGCTGGCATCACTGTTACTGATGTCAGTGATCATACGGGGTTCCCTGAAATCATGGCAGGTCGCGTAAAGACGCTACACCCGAAGATTCATGGTGGTATTTTAGGCCGTAGTGGTACCGACGAAGCAGTAATGCAAGAGCATGCTATTGCTGCCATCGACCTAGTAGTTGTTAATCTCTATCCATTCGCTGCAACCATTGCTAAACCTGATTGTAGCTTTGATGATGCAATTGAGAATATCGACATTGGTGGACCAGCAATGATTCGTGCAGCGGCTAAAAACCATGCGCGTGTTGCAGTTGTGGTTGATCCACAAGATTACAATACACTAGTATCTGAATTGGACGATGAAAGCCAAAGCCTAAGTAGCAGCACACGCACTGAACTGGCACGCAAGGCCTTCAGCCACACAGCCAGTTATGATGGCATGATTGCTAATTACCTTGGCCAGCAAGCAAGTACAGATGCTGATCAGAAAGGCCCAACCTATCCTGCTGACTTACACCTAAGCTTTAAACGTAAGCAAGACTTACGTTATGGTGAAAATCCACACCAGTCAGCCAGCTTCTATGTTGAAAGTTCTGCTGCAGCAGCCAGTGTCAGTGGTGCTACATTTATTCAAGGCAAGGCCTTATCATTTAATAATATTGCCGATACCGATGCAGCCCTAGAATGTGTCAAACAATTCTCAACGCCTGCCTGCGTCATCGTCAAACATGCCAACCCTTGTGGAGTGGCAGTTGCAGCCTCGATTGATGAAGCTTATGACAAGGCCTACCAAACTGATCCAACCTCTGCCTTTGGTGGCATTATTGCTTTTAACCAGCCACTGACCTGCAAACTTGCAGCAAAGATCTTAGAGCAACAATTTGTCGAAGTAATTATCGCCCCTGGAATGGAAGCTGGTGTAGAGCAGATTCTAAGTCGTAAACCCAATACACGCGTCTTAGACTGTACTAGTACTGAAGCTGATTATTCTGGTCATGACTTGCGTCGCGTCAATGGCGGACTATTAGTTCAAGATAAAGACTTTGCAATTATTGATGCTGCAGATTTACATGTGGTAACCAAGATACAACCTAGCGAAGAGCAGATTCGTGATCTATTGTTTGCGTGGAAGGTAGCTAAGTTTGTTAAGTCGAATGCCATTGTTTACGCCCGTGCAGAGCAAACCATTGGAGTCGGCGCCGGCCAAATGAGCCGCGTTTACTCAGCAAAGGTTGCTGGCATCAAGGCAGCAGATGAAAACCTTGTAGTCAGCGGTGCTGTGATGGCCTCAGATGCATTCTTCCCATTCCGTGACGGCATTGATATGGCTCATGCCGCAGGCATTTCAGCGATCATCCAACCAGGTGGTTCACGTAATGATGAGGATGTTGTTGCTGCTGCTGATGAGCATGGACTAGCTATGGTCTACACCGGTGTACGTCACTTCCGGCATTAAGCCAAAGACCTTTTAGACTTGGCAATGTAACACCTATGTTGCCACGTCTAAAAACTCGACCCTCTAAGGGCATGACATGATCTCAAGCGCAATCTTTATTCATATTGTCCAGATCATGTTCCCAATTGTTGCGATTGTCTTACTCGGCATCTTCATTGGCCACTGGCAAAAACCTCAGCTTGATTCAATCAATAATATTAATCTCAATGTCTTCATACCGGCATTGGTCTTTGCTTCTCTGATTGAGCATGACTTCGCATTACAGAGTAATGCCCTACTAGCCTTTGTCGCCTTATTACTGATGTTGGCCAC
>Ga0228674_1000290_pt1 | contig 37782 bp, 35 predicted proteins | sample 1D_rmetaG_FD_189054 | JGI IMG/M metagenome (GOLD analysis project Ga0228674, IMG submission 189054) | Seawater microbial communities from Monterey Bay, California, United States - 1D_r | ecosystem: Environmental > Aquatic > Marine > Coastal | place: USA: California | collected 2016-09-26
GGGCAGAACTACTGATCAATTGAATACAAGTACCACACAATACATATCAGAACTAGATATGCTATCAAGACTGACAGGTCAAAATAGAAAAGACTTACAAGCTCAACAAGATGCTCTACAGCGTGAAGCTAGATTTGGTACTATGATACAGCGAATGAACACTGCTGGCCAGAACGAACAAGCTAAAGCAATGTCAAGCATGGTAATGAGTATTTCAGGATTCTCTCCACGAATGGCCGAAGGTTTGAAAGATATAATGACCTCAGGTACTGCAACCACTGAAGAAGGTCGACAATTGATGATGTTGAGTGGTAATGCAGTTCAAGGCATTATTGGAGATCTTAAATCAGGAAGTATAGACTATCAAACTGCTACGCAGAGATTGCAAAAATCATTAGGTGGTGCAGAAGACCAATTTGGATCTCAAGCACAGATTTTAGGTAATGCAAACCCACTACTTGCTGACTTTGCTAGTATCATAGCATTTACCAAAGCAAGTTTAGGTGATCTAGAAGAAGCGGCAAAACAAACATCAGATCAACAAAACTCCTCAGACACTATGCTGACTAACATGGTTAGTGCAAGCGTAAGCCTAGATGAACTATCAGCTAACATTAATAAAATAATCTTAAAAGAAGGATTACCGTTAGCTAGTAATATAGTAGCTATAATGTCTGATGCAATGGAGAAGTTTGTAGAAGAGATCCCGGGTATGATTCAAAATTTAAAATCATACTATGCAGGTGACAAAAGTATGCTTGAAGGCACCAAGGACTTAGGTAATGACTTGCTTGGACAGATCCTAGATGCAATTAACATCATGGGTGCGGGCGTGTTAAAAATGGCGTTTGGAAACGACGAGTCAGATGAATCTTTTTTCGATCGACTAGGGGATATGTTTGACGGTATGCTTGTTGGAGGTAGTACTGGTCTAGGGCTAGGTGCCGTAACAACAGGTGGCTTAGGTGCGATACCCGCCGGGATACTAGGAACACTCATTGGCGGATACATGGGGTACCACAAAAAAGACATCGAATCAGTTTTTGGCCAAGGTGGCGAAGATATACCTGCAGGGAAGGCTGGGGAATTTGGTCATATGGCACTAGGTGGACCAACAATGCAAGGTCAACCCTATCTAGTAGGCGAGCTTGGCCCTGAGCTGTTTGTTCCAGGATCAATGGGAAATATTATTCCTAATTATGGTGGCGACAATAGAACAGGACTAGAAGATTTGGCTGGACCTAAGTTATCTAGGCTATCTAAAGTATTAAGTGATTTTAGCACATTGGCAGTACCTAACACAACGACAGCTACCCAACCGCAAACTGCTCTGGATGCTAATCAAAATGTAGTACCAGAATTGCTAGCCGGACAGTCAGCAAAACTTGACGAATTAATTAGACTAACACAAAGACAGCTTTCAGTTTCAAACTCAACAAGACAGTCATTGATGTAGCCAAAACAGTTGCACTTTACAGTTAATCTGCTAAAGTATATGTTGTGGATAAATACTATCCATATATAAAAGGTTATTCTATGGCAAGCTGGAAAAAATATTTTAAAGTACCTGCAAAAACTGACGGATCAATGAGTCCTATCAGTGGTATGAATAGAGCACAATTTGGTGCAACTGACGATTTTGCATTTCGTAACTATCAATCAAGTTTACCTGAAGTTTATTCTGGACATCCAAATCGTGTCGAACGTTACAATCAATACGAAGCAATGGATATGGATTCAGAAATTAATGCTTGCTTAGATATCATTGCAGAATTCTCAACACAGACCAATGATCAAAATGGTACAGCATTTGAAATTGACTTTTTAGAAAAGCCAACAGACCACGAAGTTGATATTGTTAAAAAACAACTACAGCAGTGGACAAAATTAAATCAACTTGATCAACGTGTTTTTAAACTGTTTAGAAATACCATCAAGTACGGTGACCAATTATTTGTACGTGATCCTGAGACATTTGAAATGTTTTGGGTTGACATGTCAAAAGTTTCTAGAGTTATTGTTAACGAAGCAGAAGGCAAGAAGCCTGAGCAGTATGTAATTAGAGATATTAATCCTAATTTTGAGAACTTAACAGTAGCGGCCAAAAATGCACATGATGCTAACATAAACCCACCTACACAGGGCGGATATACTCCACCAAATAACTTTTCGGCACCCAATGCGGCCGCCGGAGCAGGACAGGGTAGATTTGGACAAAACTTAAACGAAAGTGCTATTGAAGCAGGGCATGTAGTACACTTATCACTATCAGAAGGATTAGACTTTAAATGGCCATTTGGTACTTCGGTATTAGAGAACATTTACAAGGTCTATAAGCAAAAAGAACTGTTAGAAGATGCTATATTGATATACCGTGTACAACGTGCACCGGAGCGTAGAATCTTCAAAATAGACGTAGGTAACATGCCTAGTCATATGGCAATGGCTTTTGTTGAACGTATTAAAAATGAGATTCATCAGAGACGTATACCAACACAACAAGGTGGCGGACAATCAGTAGTAGACGCTACATACAATCCGTTATCAATTAACGAAGACTATTTCTTTCCAGTAACAGCAGATGGCAGAGGGTCTAGTGTTGATACATTACCAGGCGGACAAAACCTAGGTGAGATTGATGATTTAAAATACTTCAACAATAAACTATCACGTGGATTAAGAGTGCCTAGTTCATACTTACCAACTGGTCCAGATGAATCAGCACAAGCACTTAGTGACGGTCGTGTTGGTACTGCACTTATACAAGAATATAGATTTAACCAATACTGCATGAGATTGCAGAATCAAATTGCTAACAAGCTAGATGACGAATTTAAAATGTTCTTACGCTTTAGAGGCTTTAACATTGATTCGTCATTGTTTAACTTACGATTTAACCCACCGCAGAACTTTGCAAGTTACAGACAAGCAGAGTTAGACGCTCAACGAGTTAATGTGTTTACAGCACTAGAAGGTGTACCGTATATTAGTAAACGTTTTGCTATGCAACGATTCTTAGGAATGACAGAAGAAGAGCTAAGACAAAATGAAGAACTTTGGGAAGAAGAGTCAGATAATCAAGAAGCACAAGGAATATCAGGCAGTGATCTACGTTCAGTAGGTATTAGTCCAGGTGATATTGATTCAGACATAACCACAGGTGAAGACCTTGACGCAGAACTTAATGCACCAGACGCAGATCTTGGCGCTGGCGAAGGTGACGCAGAAGTATAAATACTATCATGATACTTAACGAACTATACAATAAAGAGCCTGAAGGCTACCATGATGCAGACGAAGATCGAAGCAAGGCTCGTATAGGCGACCTTCGTAAAACAAAGCTAACTTTGAAGCAGTTAAACAAGTTACGTATTATGAATGACGTAAGAACGTACGAACAACAGCAAAAAGCAAAAAAGACACGTACCCAGTACGGTCAACCAGCAGATACCCCACAATTATAGGCAATTCTTAAAAAAGGCTCAAAAAGACGCCTTTTAGCCTAGAAATACACCAATATTACCTTTATTGTTGTAAATACTATCACAAAGCCATATATGGAGAACAAAAAACATGGAAAATAAATTTGAACAGTTAATCGAGTATATCATTAACGACGAAGAAGACAAAGCTAAAGAGCTTTTCCACGATGTAGTGGTTGAAAAATCACGTGACATCTACGAAGAGTTAATGGCAGAAGACGAAGCTACTGACGAAGTTGTTGAAGAAACAGCTGAAGAAGAAGTTGAAGAATCAATTGAAACAGAAGAAGAAATTGGTGGCGACCAAGCTGACGATCTAATTGCAGATATTGAAGCTGATGAAGAAGGCGTTACTGAAGAAGAAGTTGACTATGACGAAGATGGTAAGACAGACGATCATGAAGAAGATCATGAAGAGCTTGAAGACCGTGTAGTTGACCTAGAAGACAAGTTAGACGAGTTGATGGCTGAGTTCGAAGGCTTAATGGCTGACGAAAAAGAAGAAGGCGCTGAAGAAGAAGCTGAAGAAGAAGCTGAAGAAGAAGAAATGGAAATGGAAGTTCCTATGGAATCTGAAGCAGTTGAAACTGAAGAAGCATTAGAAGAAGGTGCAGATCTTAAGCCAGCTACTAAACCAGAAACAAAAGAAGGTGCAGATCAAACTAAATCACCAGTAGCGGCAAACGCCGGTGCTAAAGGCGCTGAAGCAAAACCACAGCAGTCTAAGTCAAGTGAAGAAAAAGGATCAGCAACACCTACAGCACAAGATCAAGGCGGAACTACTGAGCCAGATCTAAAGAAAGTTTAATTTAAACTTTATATATAGGTACCTTACAATATGTCAAACATATACTTAAAAGAACATCTTAATCATTCGATGGCCAACATGATTGTTGAGCAGTCGCAAGATGGTAAAGATTTATATATGAAAGGTATCTGCATCCAGGGTGGTGTAAAAAACGCTAATGAACGTGTATATCCAGTTATTGAGATTGAAAGTGCAGTACAAAATCTTAATGAACAAGTAACAGGTGGGTATAGCGTACTAGGCGAAGTTGATCATCCAGACGATTTAAAAATCAACCTTGATCGTGTTTCACATATGATTGAAAATATGTGGATGGACGGTCCAAATGGATGTGGTAAATTAAAGATTCTACCTACACCGATGGGTCAGCTAGTTAAAACTATGCTTGAGTCAGGTGTAAAGTTAGGAGTTTCGAGTCGAGGTAGCGGTAACGTTAATGAAGACTCTGGACAAGTCAGTGATTTTGAAATGATCACTGTTGACATCGTATCACAACCAAGTGCTCCAAATGCTTATCCTACAGCAATTTATGAAGGTCTTATGAACATGAAAGGCGGACATAACGTTTTAGAGATGGCACGTGAAGCAGGTGGTGATGCTAAAGTACAACGTTACTTAAAGAGTGAAGTATTAAAGCTCATTAGGGAACTTAAGGCTTAATAGGAGAATGGCATGCTAGATGTACTAAAACCATTATTAGACAGCGACCTAGTTAACGAAGAAACACATGCGGAAATTACTGAAGCATGGGAATCTAAGTTAGAAGAAGCTCGCGAGTCTGTTCGTGCAGAATTACGTGAAGAGTTCGCTCAGAAGTATGAACACGATAAAACAACAATGGTTGAAGCAATCGATCGCATGGTAACAGAAAGTCTAAAAACTGAGATGGCTGAAATGCAAGATGAAAAAGCCAAATTAGCAGAAGATCGTGTTAACCAAGTTAACAAAATGAAAGAATCAGCAGAAAAATTTAATAGCTTTATGGTTACTAAGTTAGCTGAAGAAATCAAAGATCTTCGTTCAGACAGACAATTACAAACTGAAACAGTTGCAAAACTAGAGCAGTTTGTGGTTAAAGCGTTGGCAGAAGAAATTAAAGAATTTGCACAAGATAAACAGGACGTTGTAGAAACTAAAGTTAAACTTGTTGCAGAGGCTCGTGCGAAACTAGAAGAACTTAAAACTAAGTTCGTTACAGAATCAAGTGAGAAAATGACTAACGCAGTTGCCAAGCATTTGAAAGCAGAACTTTCGCAATTACAAGAAGATATCAAAATTGCTCGTGAGAACACTTTTGGTAGAAAAATCTTTGAATCGTTTGCTAGTGAATTTGGTGCAACTCATTTAAATGAGAACGCAGAAATTCGTAAACTAGCGGATGCAATTGAAGATAAAGATCAGCAAATTGCAGAAGCAACCACTAAACTCAACGAAACTAACAAGTTGGTTGAGTCAAAAGAAAAAGAAATTGTCGTAATTAAAGAGTCTAATGAGCGTTCAGCAAAATTAGATGAACTACTTTCTAATCTTAATGATGAGAAAGCAGAAGTTATGACTAATTTATTAGAGGGTGTTGCTACTAAGAAATTAGAAGCGGCCTTTAACAAATATCTCCCAGCGGTGCTTAACGAGAATGTAGTGAAGTCAAACAAAGCGACACTTACAGAATCAGTTAAGGAAGTTACTGGGGATAAAAACAAGCAAGTTAAAGAAGTCAAGAAAGACCAAGATGGAAACATCATTGACTTACGTAAACTTGCTGGTATTTAAGTTAAGACATTAGGAGAAAGATATGTCACAAGAACTACTCGAAAGCCGTTGGGGTGAGACCAAAGATGCATTATTAGAAGGTCTTGCAGGAAACAAAAGATCCTCAATGGGTGTTATATTAGAAAACACAAAAAACTACTTAGCTGAAGCGGCTGGTACAGGCGCAACTGCGGCTGGTAACGTAGCAACACTTAACCGTGTTATCCTACCTGTTATTAGACGAGTAATGCCTACAGTTATTGCTAACGAAATCGTTGGTGTACAACCAATGACAGGCCCAGTAGGTCAAATTCATACACTACGTGTACGTTATGCTGAAACAGTTAATGCAACTGGTACTGCTAACGATACAACAGCAGGGGACGAAGCACTATCACCGTTCCAAATCTCAACAGCATATGCTGGTGATCAAACTGCTGGACTAGCTGATTCAACAGCAGGTAAAGAAGGTACAGGCGGCAAGAAGATTTCTGTACAAATTCTTAAACAAGCAGTTGAAGCAAAAACACGTAAATTGCAAGCACGTTGGACATTTGAAGCGGCTCAAGACGCTCAATCACAACACGGTATTGACGTTGAAGCTGAAGTAATGGCGGCATTAGCACAAGAAATTACTGCTGAGATCGACCAAGAAGTTCTAGCATCACTACGTTCACTAGCGGCAACAGAATTTACATACAACCAAGCAACTGTATCAGGTACAGCTACTTTTGTTGGTGATGAACATGCGGCACTTGCTGTTCTAATCAACAGAACTGCTAACTTGATTGCACAGCGTACAAGACGTGGTGCAGGTAACTGGGCTGTTGTTTCACCAGCGGCACTAACAGTACTACAATCTGCTACAACTTCAGCGTTTGCACGCTCAACTGAAGGTACATTTGAAGCTCCAACAAACACTAAGTTTGTAGGTACTTTAAACTCAGCTATGAAAGTATATGTTGATTCATATGCATCAGACGCTACTCCAGTACTAGTTGGTTATAAAGGTTCTTCAGAAGCTGATGCGGCGGCGTTTTATTGCCCATATATCCCACTAATGTCTTCAGGCGTTGTGTTGGATCCAGCAAGTTTTGAACCAGTAGTATCATTCATGACACGTTATGGTTATGTTGAGTTAACAAACAGTGCTTCATCGTTTGGTAACGCGGCTGACTACGTGGGTGAAATTGCAGTTTCTAACTTATCATTCTCGTAAGAGCAGTAAGTTATTAACAGTAGTTACTACTACAGTTAGAATTAAAAAGCACTCATTTATGGGTGCTTTTTTTTGACCTACGTTTCTAATACTAATTAGCTAAATAGTAATGCTAGTTACACGGGGTAATTAGTTTATGCTGTTTAACCATATCAGCGTAGTGGATAGAACCCACATTGGACTTCTATAAGGAGAAATATAAAATGGGTAGACCAATAGATAAGTATTTTTTAGGCTTAACAGGCGGTAGTCCAGCTACTATTCCTGTAAGAGGAAAAGTTTCAGGATCAGCAGAATTTGAAGGGTATATTAAGAATCAAAAAGGTTCTAACAAGTTTACAATTTCAAATGATGGCGGTACAGTAGAAGGTGTTTGCTACTTAGTAAACAAAGTTACTGGACTGGCAGATGCAGAATGTGCTATTGTTGGACAAGCAACAGGCGAAAATGTTGCTATTCAAAAAATCACTGCACACAAAGCAGTTGGTTTTAATGGTACAGTTTATTCGTGGGCAGTAGCAGACGATTCAGCAGAATCTCTAATCATCCTCACAGCTCTATAATTCCTAAAATTATATAGTCAAAGAATCCTTTGTGTTAAATACAGCACAAGGGATTTTTTATGACTTATGGATTTGCATTAGGTAACGGCCGCAGTAGGCAAAAGATAAACGTACAGAAAATAAGAAAGTACGGCCTTGTTGCTGGGTGTAATAGAATATACGAAGAAGAAGCAGTTGACATACTTGTGGCCACAGACAGACAGATGGCAAAGGAAATTGAAGATACTAGGTATGGGCTAACACATGAGTTTTGGACACGCAGACCAAGACCTGATACAGGTTCTAGAAAGTTAGAAAGACCAACATACGGTTATTCGTCAGGGCCTGCTTCTATTGCTTTGCTCTGTGAAAAAGGATGTACTAAAATTTATTTGTTAGGTTTTGATCTTGGGTCACCCGATCAATATGTTAATAATTTATATGCTGGCACAGCTCACTACAAAACAACAGACATGAAACCTACCTACTACGGCAATTGGACCAAGCAACTACAGCAAGTATGCGATAGATGGAGCAATAATACATTCTATAGAGTAATGGGTCCTGAAAGTACTTGTTATGATTTTGAAAGAGCAAATATCATTGATATAGATATAAGCAAGTTTACAACTATGATAAATAGTTTATAATAGGATAAAACTATGAGTGCAAATAAAAGAATATCGGGTGATTACAATATTGAAACTATAAGTGGTAATGTTGCTATTACCTCTGATGTTATTATATCTGGAAACTTAACAGTCAGTGGTGCCCAAACAGAAGTTACTTCAACAAATACGAATATTACAGACAGGGTTATTACACTTAACGACGGTGAGCTAGGTGCTGGAGTTACAGGAGTTCGGTCAGGGATTGAAGTTGATAGAGGTACATCAACAAATGCTCGATTCGTTTATGATGAAGCAACTGATGCTTGGCAACTAGATGACGGGTCTGGATCATTAGTTCCAGTAGTACAATCAGTTACAGGACTTACTGAAGTTGTAGATGACACTAGTCCACAACTTGGCGGAGACTTAGATGTTAATGGAAACAAGATTGGTCAAGCAAGTGCAGATGTAACAATACTAGCAGAAGAAGTTAATTTAGATGCAGACGCAGTTAGGATTTTAAATAACCCAGGTACTCCTAGTTCTGAAGCAGGATATAACAAATTATATGCCGCAACACCAGCAAGTGGCGGAACAGGATTATTTGTTACTAATAGCACAGCAACCGAAGAATTAGTAAGCAAATCAAAAGCCATAGTATTTGGCATAATATTTTAGGAAATAATAAATGGCACTTACAACCAATTTAATAGCAGATTCAGCAACCACAGTATACACATCAAGTGGAACAACAGCGTTGACTTATCTATCTATTACAAACTATACAGCATCTGCAGTGGATGTAGATTTACATATTGTACCTAGTGGTGATTCAGCAGGAGATGCAAATCTTGTTGCAAAAGAATTAACAATTGATGCAAAAGATACATTTTACTTTTATGGTGGCGGAGAAAAGTTGTTATTAGATGCTTCGGACTTTATTAGTGCGACAGCAAATACAGCTACATCATTAAACTGTGTAGTTTCATATACAACAATTTAATATATAATGGGAAGATTTTTAAAAATCACAAAACCCCTAGGAGGCTCATTAGCCCAGGCTGTAGAAATACCAGCTGGATCAAGTGCGGCAAGACCAGTAACACCTAAGTCAGGTGCTATTCGATTTAATACAGAAATTGCTCAAATTGAATTGTTTAACGGAACTGAGTTTGTAGCACAAGCAAAAGTAGGTGAAGTTGATTTAACTATTGACAGCTTCACTGGAGATGGAACAACAACCACTTTCACAATGGCTCAAGAGCCATCCCATGCAAGACAGATTATGGTATTCATTGGATCTGTTTTTCAAGACTATGCTACGGCATATACAGTACTAGAAGACGACATTACATTTACATCAGCACCTCCTACAGGTGAAACAATTAATGTTATACACGGTCTTGGTAGTACAGACACTGCTTAATCAATTCAGATAAATAAACACATAAGCAACATTTCGTTGTGGACAGACCGAGGTAAACCTGCGAATGAACAAGGTTATCCGTGAAACACGGAGGATAAGGAGACAGTATGGCTATAGGCCGAATATCTGGACGCATGCTCAAGGACGACCTTGCTCGTGACACCAGTCTAACATTTGACACAGATACACTAGCTATTGATTACACCAATGATCGAGTTGGAGTAGGCACGGCTACACCTAGTACTCCGTTAGAAGTAGTTGGCGATTCAAAGCTGGCTAATATCTCAATATCAAACAACACAATTTCATCAACGGTAACAAATGCAAATATTGTATTATCGCCTGACGGTACAGGTAATATTAGTGTTGATACAAATATTATTAATAATTGTGTTGACCCAGTTCAAGACCAAGACGTGGCTACAAAGATATATGTTGACACCCAAGTAGGCGGAGCGTCGCAGATTGGTAATGCAATAAACTTAGGTACTGCCGCCGATGGATCGTTAACAACAGACGGTGCATATATTAATTGGACAACATCAACAAAAGTCACTGATGCTATAGATGATTTAAATGAAGTAGTTGAAAATGTAAGAAATAATACATTTGTTAAAGAAGTAGATTTTTCAGCAGATGTAACAAGTGGTGGTGCTGGCACAACAGTAACACTAACTATCACAGCAACAGGAAATGCTAACAGATACACTATTGTTTGGGGCGACGGTGATACAACAACAGCTACCACAGATTCAACACCAACACATACATATGCAACAAACTCAGGATCACCGTTTGATGTTACAGTAACAGCATTTAATAATTTAGGGTCAGGTTCAGGATCAACAGCAAGTAAGACTAGAGAAAACTATATTAATATATTTACATCTGACCCTGTAGTAAGTTTTGCGATATATGCCGCTTCGAGTGGCGGATCACCAATAAACTATTGGGATGATGGGGCCACAGTTTATCTAGATAATAATACAACAAACATCGGCGGAGCAACTGTACAATATACGATTGATTGGGGCGACAGCGAAAGCGATGATGTAATTACAGACGATACTACAAACGGTGGATCACAAGGTAGTAGAATAGCACACACATTTACTGAATCAACAGAACAAGAACAACAAAGAACAGTTACAGTTACACTAGACAGTCACTCAACAGCATTGCCAAGTGCGATACCAACTAATAGCACAGACGCAGTAGAAATATATGACACACATACACCAACTGTGACGTTAGATGATAACTCAGGAGTCAACGAAGAAGGAACTTCCGGACACGTTGTTACACTAACAAATAATACAGAAAACACAATTGGTAGTTATGCAACATATGGCACACAATACCAATACCAATGGGGCGACGGAACAGCATCAACAACTATAAATGTAGGTTCAAGTAGCAACGGAGATACAGGCGGAACAATTAATCACACATTTGCATTAAGTTCAAGTGATCAGGCAAATGGAACAGCAAGAGATTATACAGGTAATATTAGAGTTATCTCAAATCACACAAGTTCACCTTTTGTAAGTTCAGACTTTACAGTTCACGTTGAACCAGATGTTAGAGCAAACATATCAGGAACAGCAGTTACAACATCAGACAGAAGTGGTGACAACATCTATGACTTGTATGATGGAGTAGATTATAATAGTGTTAACCGTGCATTAGTGAGAGTAACAAATACCTCACAGAATGCAGATAGCTATACATATGATTGGGCAGATACTAGTTCAAACGATTCAGTAACTGAAGATGGAAGTTCAGCAGGATCAATAGGTGCTACATTAGATCATGACTTTACTGGAGAATCAATAGGTAATTATAACCTAACATTTACGGCCGTAGGTACACCAGACATTACAGCACAAACAGATGTTGACACAGGAATAACATTCCAATTAAATGCAGTACCAAGTGCTCCTACTAGCTTATCAGGATTTAGTTTAAGCCTAGCAGATAGTTATCAAGGTACTAGTCCTAAACTGACAGCAGGCTTTACAGATAATTCGGATGCTAACGAATTATCAGCAGGTGACAGTTTAACGTCATCTACAGTAAGAAGATATACATCAGGTACTATTGACACTAATGTAGTTAATAATGCGTACAACGGGCTTACAGGCACGTTAACAGCTAAAGTAAATGGCGTTGATAAAGGTAATAAAACATTTACAACTGCAACAGGCGAAAACGGAACGTTCACAAGTTTGGTAGTATCAGGACAACTTGATGCTAACGACAGCATATCAGGATCAACATATCCAACAGGTTTTTATCAAACGTTCGACGCTAAAATTACACAGGCATTGTCAAGTTATACAGTAGGTGCCAATGACGAAAGACTAGAACATTCAACTACAGGTAACACAAACTATGTTAACATAGTCTATGATGATGTTACTTCAACTCCAACAATTGGAAGTGGAGCAGGTACACTAGCAGAAGGTACTGGTGGAACTAAACGATATGTTTCGGGCATTCCTTATTACAATTCAGGTAGCCCAACAGTAGTATTAACAGGTGTCCAAGTTAATAATCTAACAGGACAAGCATATTCAGATGTTTCAAATCCTGTAGAAGTTGACACCGGCGCTAACCAAGAATCAACATCATCATCAGGTACTGTAAATACTGATTACACCTATGCAGACATAGATGGTTCGCCAACGATGTTAACAGGTAGTATTCCAAATGTAGATGTTGGTGTAGCAAGTGCGTACACATTAGGTTCTCTAACAGTTCCAATTACTTCGAGTTCAGTGAGAACAGTAGACAGAGTTCGAGTTCGTGCTAGAAACTGTAATGGTGTAGGCGGCTATATAACTAACACAACAAACATTAACGTACATAAATCAGCACAGTCAGGCATATCAGAAATACTAATACCAGTGAGTGATAGTTTAGGTGCTGGCTTTGATGATGACGGCTTAAGAATATTTGACTTTAGTGGAGATACTACAGACACACCAAGTTACACAGGGTCAACAAACTTTTACACAAGCTCGCCATATACTGAAGCAAGTGATCCAGGCGTTGAAGGAACAAAAGAAGCAACTATACGTTTAGGTGTTTTAGCACATAATGTTGTTGATTACTCAACAGGATACTTACCAGTAGGTCCAGACAGAAGTGGAGACACAGGAACACAATACTTTACGTTTGCATTCAGAAGAACAACAATGGCTAACTTTGATTTAAACATTACATCATCAGGGGTAGCAGGTGTTTGGATAGCGGCTCCAGGAACTGGAATTGATTCAGCTTCAGGATTAAATGGCTGGGTACGTGCAGATACTACATATGGCGGCTCAGGTGTACCAGGATCAAACACAGGTGCTGGAGGTAACGGCTCAGATGGCTGTGCGTTTACTTCAGGCGATAGAATAGCAACAGGAACAAGTTTATCAGGTGGTTATACAATGACACTAGGTAGTGAGAACGGAACAAATGCTACAGGCAATGTTGTACTAGTCCGTATAGCACTAACATCAGGGCAAAGTGTAACAGCATTATCAGTGGGGGTAGCTAGCTAATGGCAATTCAAGATACCCAGAAAATTGATTACCTTTGGAAGAAGCTAGGTTACGGTGCTACTAAAACTGATACTAACGCTAGCAAAAAAGCTCCTAACGAAGCTATAGCATCACCACTTATACTACGTGGCGATAAAGTATGGCAACAAGCAGGTGATATTCCATCAGTTATGCCAAGCTCGTCATCAGGAGTAGTCACAGTATATCCTACATCAGCACCAGACGAAACAACACTTGACGGTACAGCTACAGCGAATAGATCTTGGAAAACAGGACTAACAGATTGGATACCACCAGAGCTAGGATCCACATATCAAGCAAAAGTGTACATACATACTTCAGGTGATGCCACAGGTGCAACAGGTGGAGATCAAGTGTTTGCTACAGGCTCGGGCAATGATGACGAATGGTTCTTTGATTACCAATCAGGTGTCTTACATTTTATTGGTGATAACTTACCTGATGGTATTAGCTTTACAGGTAAGTCAGTTTACATATCAGGTGCTAGGTATACTGGTACATTTGGTGTTGGAGCAGTTGCTGGTGAAGACACCACTATAGGTAATTTAACTGTTTCAGATACCACAGTAACATCTACAACACCAGGAGATGATATAACATTAGATGCTGAAACAGGAACACTTGTAATAGCTGGAACAGATGGATTTATAATACCAGTAGGAACAACGGGCGAAAGACCCGGTTCACCTACTACTGGACAACTACGCCTTAACTCATCCACTGGCGATTTAGAATTTTATGACGGTGCAAATTGGGAAGGTGCCAATGATAACTCGTCAGCAATCACTAGTGAAAAGTTTGACGGAGATAGTACAACAACTGCATTTACTCTCTCAAACTCCGCAACAACCGAAACAGTTTTTGTAAGTATTAACGGTGTGATACAATTACCTACAACAGCTTATTCAGTATCAGGAACAACACTTACTTTTACAGAAGCACCTGGATCTAATGATAAAATTGAAGTTAGACAGGTAGCACAATCACGATCAGTATCGGCATTAACTAACAGTGCAGGTACTGCTTATATTGAAACAAACAGTGATGCAACTGTTGATATTGTAGCAACAGAAGTAAATCTAACAGGCATTATTAAACAACCACAGGCAACCAAAGCCGCAGACGCCACAGGTACAACAGGACAAATTGCTTGGGATTCAGATTACATTTATATTTGTACTGCTACAAACACCTGGAAAAGAGTTGCACTAACTGGCGGCTATTAATAAGTTATAATATACATATATTATAGCACTAATCTGCATTGTAAGTGCCATGCACGTTGATTCTTTAAAAATTCCTAGACAAAGTACCAAGATAACAAATTTACTCATTTGCGGTAAATATATGCAAAGAAAGAGTATTCACTCAATCTTTTACTTCGAAGTAGAAGACGCTATCTTCTGAAAACGAAGATTTCGTTATAAGAGTCAAAAGCTCTTAACATACATTTTATAGGAAATTTAAAAATGGCCGTAACAAGAATACACACAAACCAAATTGCAGATGGTGTTGTTACTAACGTTAAAATTGCCAATACGACGATTGAAGGCGGTAAGTTAGCTAATAGCTTAACTTATGGTTCTGATTTAACAGTATCCGGTAACTTAATAGTTAATGGTACAACAACAACTGTTGATACGGTGAATACAACAATTGACGATCCAATTTTATTATTGGGTTCTAATCAAACAGGCTCAGGTGCAGTTGACTTGGGTGTTTTAGGTGAACGTGGCGATGACACTAACGTGTTTATTGGTTATGATGAGTCAGATGACGAGTTCGTAGCGGCGCTTACATCATCAGCAGAATCTTCAACAACTGTTGCAATTACTGACTATGCAAACATGCACGTTGGCGGAATTGAAGCTGACGACAATGCAACAATTGGCGGAACAGCAACAGTAACAGGTAATATTACAGGTGCTAACTTACTAACAGCAGGTGACGTTGAAGCAGTAAACGTTGACGCTTCAGGTACAGCTACCGTAGGTACACTAACAGACGGTACAGCTACACTAACAAGTGGTGCACTTTCAGGTGCTACAACAGGTGCATTTAGTGGCACAGTTACAGCAGGTGCATTTAATGACGGTGCGGCTACATATGATGCTGGTACTATCACTTCAGGTGTCGCGGCAACATTCAGTGGAGCAGTTACAGGTGGTTCATTAACAGATGGCACAGCTACACTAACAAGTGGAGCATTATCAGGTGCTACAACACTTACAGCAAGTGGTGCAGTTACAGCTGGTTCACTTACAACAGCTGGTGCTTTAAATGCAGATGGTGCTACAACACTAGGTGACTTGACAATTGATGGATCAAGCACAGTTGATATGGGTGCTAACAGAGTTACAAACTTAGCTACTCCAACTGCAACAGGTGATGCGGCAACAAAATCATATGTTGACGGTTTACTATCTTCAGGTTTCACAGTTAGTGATTCAGAAGATACACCAAACACTTCAACAATATCACAAGGCGATACTTTAACATTCGCTGGTGTTGCTAACGAAACAACAATGATTGTTGGTACAGACTCATTAACAGTAGGTCTAGTAGATAGCCCAACTGTGTCAGGTACAATAACAGCAGGTACACTAACAGATGGTACAGCAACTATTACATCTGGTGCTATTGCTTCAGTTACAACGATTGGTGCTTCAGGTCAAATTACTGGTGGTACACTAACTGATGGTACAGCTTCAATGAACTCAGGTGCATTAACAGGCGTTACAAATGCAACTGCTTCAGGTACAGTAACAGGTGGTACACTAACTGATGGTGCATTTAGCGTTACTTCAGGTGCAATCACAGGTGCAACAACTATTGCGGCAAGTTCAACTATCACAGCAACAGGTAACATTACTGGTGGTAACATACTTACATCAGCACATGTTGGAGCGGCAACAGTTACAGCTTCGGGTGCAATTAATGGTGCAACAGTTACAACAACAGGTGCAGTTACAGCTGGTTCACTTACTACAGCTGGTACACTTAACGCTGACGGCGCAACTACTTTAGGCGACCTAACAATTGATGGTACAAGTACTATTGATATGGGTGCTAACAGAGTTACTAATGTTGCTACTCCAACAGCATCAGGTGATGCAACAACTAAAGGTTATGTTGATGGTTTACTATCATCTGGTTTTACAATAACAGATGGTTCAACTACACAAACAGTCGCTCAAGGCGATACAGTAACATTTGCTGGTACAGCTAATGAAGTTAATGTTGCAGTTTCAGCAACAGATACATTAACAATTGGTTTACCAGATGACGTTGTTATTGGAAACGATTTAACAGTTACAGGTGACTTGGTTGTTCAAGGTACTACAACAACAGTTAACTCAACTACAACACAACTTGTTGATCCAATTCTACAATTAGGTAGAGGAGCAGACAATGCGGCACTTACATCAAACGATGGTAAAGACCGTGGTATTTCAATGTACTACTACAACACTGAAGAAAGAGTTGCTTACATGGGTTGGGATGATCCAACAGATGAATTTAGATTCATACCAGACGCAACTATTACAACAGAAGCAGTTACCGGTGCATTAGGTACAGCTAACGTAGGTAAAGTACGTGTTGACAATATTGACATTGACGCAAACTTAATTACTGCTACTTCTGGAGATTTAGATCTTTCAGCGGCAGGTACAGGTAAAGTTACACTACCAACAGGCAACGAACTAGTTATTGATGACATGGCAGATACTGCTATTTTATTCTCTAACAGTGGTGAAGTTACTGATAATGCAACTGACTTATCGTTTGACGGTACAGACTTAGATGCTAAAAACATTACTACTCCAGGTTACGTGACTGCTACAGGTACAGTAACAGGTTCTACATTAACTGACGGTACAGCAACAATTACATCTGGTGCTATTGCTTCAGTTACAACAATTGGTGCTTCAGGTGCAGTTACAGCTGGTTCATTTACAACAGCTGGTGCGTTGAATGCAGACGGTGCTACAACATTAGGCGATCTAACAATTGACGGTTCAAGTACTGTTGATATGGGTGCTAATAGAGTAACAAACGTAGCGGCTCCAACTGCAACTACAGACGCAACAACAAAAACATATGTTGATACAGCAGTTAGTAACGCAAGTACGTTTACAATTACAGACGGTGTTACATCAGATACAGTTACAATTGGTACTGATACATTAACATTTGCTGATACTGCAAACGAAACAACAGTTACAGTTTCAGACAACACAGTTACAGTTGCATTACCAGATGACGTAACAATTGGCGATGCACTAACAGTTACAGGTGCGGCAACAGTTGGTACTACTCTTGGTGTAACAGGTGCTACAACAGTAGCGGCAATTACAGCAAGTGGTCTAGCAAGTTTAGACGGTGGTATTGATGTTGACGGTGCATTTACTGTTGCAGATACAACAGGTAATATTGCTACAACAGGTAAATTAGATGTTACTGGCGCGGCTACAGTTGGTTCTATAACTGACGGTACAGCAACAATTTCATCAGGTGCTGTTTCAGGTGTTACTACACTTGCAATGACATCGGCACTAACAGGTGCTACTAACATTACTGGTTCAGGTACAATTACTGGTGGTACATTAACAGATGGTGCATTCAGTGTTACATCAGGTGCAGTTACAGGTGTTACTACACTTGCTACATCAGGTGAAGCTACACTAGCATCAGCTACAGTATCAGACTTAACAGCAGGTAGAGTTGTATACGCAGGCACTGACGGTGCTTTAGTAGACGAAGCGGCATTTGCATATAACGCAAGTACTGACACACTATCAGCAGTTAACGTTACATCAACAGGTACTAACACAGTTGGTACACTAACTGATGGTACAGCTACATTAACAGGCGGTGCTTTAACAGGCGTAACTACAGCTACAGTTGATAACATTACTATTAACGGTGATGATATTACTACAAGTGGTGCGGCTCTAACACTTAACGATGCTGGCGGCGACATGGACTTACGTGTTGAATCTGCTAACAACGCAAATATGTTAGTGGTTGACGCTGGTCTTGATCAAGTTATGATTGGTACTGCTACATCAACAACAGGTGCAACATTTAAAATTAGTGCAACTGACTCAATGATGGTACCGGTAGGTACAACAGCTCAACGTCCAACAGGTGTTGCAGGTATGATTCGTTATAACTCAACAACTGATCAGTACGAAGCTTATGATGTTTCTGAATCACAGTTTAAAGGCTTGGGTGTTCCAGCGTTTACTGTTATTGCTTCACAAACATTCGATGGTGACGGAACAACTGTAGCGTTTACATTATCAGAAGCACAAACTACTGCTTCATGTATTGTAAGTATTAACGGTGTGGTTCAATTACCAACTACTGCTTACGCAGTGTCAAGTACTACATTGACATTTACAGAAGCTCCAGAAGCAAGTGACAAGATTGAAGTACGTAAAATTACTACTACAACTACTGTTACTGGTTTATCTAACGCTGATGCAAGTATTGTGTTAGAAACTGGTGCAACATCAATTGATGCTAAAGGTAGTGTTATTCCTACAGTTGACGCAACTTACGACTTAGGTAGTGCATCAAAAGGTTGGTCAACAATCTATGGTGAAGCTACATCAGCACAATACGCTGACTTGGCAGAGAAATATGAAGCTGACGCTGATTATGCTCCAGGTACAGTTGTAATGTTTGGTGGTGACAAGGAAGTTGCTGAATGTGCAGACGATCATTCAACTAAAGTAGCAGGCGTTGTTTCAACAGCACCAGCTTACAGAATGAATGATGGTTTAGAAGCAGAACATACAGCTATGGTAGCATTACAAGGTCGTGTACCATGTAAAGTTACTGGTCCTGTTGCTAAAGGCGACATGATGGTATCAGCAGGTAATGGTATGGCTAGAGCAGAAGCTAACCCAACATACGGTGCAGTAATTGGTAAAGCACTTGAAAATTGGGAAGGTGGAGAAGGTGTTATTGAAGTAGTAATTAAATAACAACCAGCTTACAAACCAAAGAAACATAGACTAAGCCCTGGCAACAGGGCTTTTTCTTGACCTTAAGATCTAATAACTTTTCATTCGTGATAAATAATATACATATAAAGAGGACATTGGACAATGGCAAAACAAACAGTTAATATTGGCGTTACAGCCAACGATAATACCGGCGATCCGTTACGCACGGCTTTTGATAAGTTAAATGATAACTTTGATGAAGTATATGCGGCTGGACCAGTTGGTACAAACATACAAGTTTCAGATAACACGATTGCATCAACAAATACAAACGGCAATATTGATTTAGACCCAGCAGGTACTGGTAAAGTTCTAGTCAATGGCCCAATGGATGCGAATGGTATCGTAACACTTAATTCAACAGTTACAGGTAATGTTACACCTTCAAGCAATGTAACATATAACATTGGTAGCGACTCTGCGGCCTATGGTGAAATTCATGGTAACGTATTACACGTTGGTAGTTTGATACTACGGGAAGTTGCTAGCCAGTTAGAAATTTTTAGAACAGATGATTCAACAAATGCTATTTTATCAGGTAATTCAACAACATCAGGTTCTGTATTAAATAACGGTAATACAGTTGTTGCATTAACCCAAGATGGTCCAATTACTTTCTTTGCTAACAATTTTGATCAAGGCGGCAGTGCTACAACAACAATTATTAATACCGGTAACATTACAACTCCATCAGTTGTAGCAACTGGCAACGTAACAGGCGGAAATATTGTTACTGCTGGTAAAATTACAGACGGTGCACTAATATCAGATTCAGGAACGGTTACAGGTGTGGTAGCACTTACAGCAAGTGGTGCAATTACAGGTGGAACACTAGCTGGTACATTATCAACAGCGGCACAACCAAACGTAACATCTGTTGGTACACTAAGTTCATTAACTGCTTCAGGTGCAGTACAAGGTGGTTCTTTAACAGACGGAACAGCTACACTGTCGAGTGGTGCTTTAGCAAGTGCTACTACAGTTACAGCAAGTGGTGCAGTTACAGGTGGTTCTTTAACAGACGGAACAGCAACAATCACAGCAGGTGCAGTTACAGGAGTTACTACACTTACAGCAACAGGTAATATTGGTAGTGGTAATGTTAATACAACAGCAGTAGCATATGGATCTACGGGTGTTCAGGATAGAGCTACTAGAGAAATATTTAAAACTCTTACTTCAGATGAAAGTGCTATTTCATCTACGCCAACTAATGCTTTTGGTGTATCTCCAAACTTGGTAGCAGGCAAGTATTATGAGTTCTTTGCAATATTAAAATATACTAATAGTTCAACAGGAGTACCTACATTTGGATTTACTGATAATTCGGCAGACATTACTCACTTTAATTGTCAAGTAACTACATCAACACACGATGGCGGTATAACAGCTGATACTAAACACTTTAGTCTTACTGCAGAAACATTAGTAGGCACTAACCTAAACACAGCAGATGACTATGTTGCAGTGTATCACGGAACAGTTGTTCCTAACACAGGCGGTAGATTAGATTTTAACTTATCAGTTGACGCAGGAACAGTTACTCCAAAAGCAGGCAGTAGCTTTAGATTTACAGAAAGATCAGCAAGTTCATTTGGTGACGTAGCATAATTTAAGGGAGTAAGTAATGCCCTTAACTCGGCCCAAAGCACATCAACTATCCGGACAGTCAGCAAAGAGTGCTGTCCGAGTAGTATCAACATCAAACATAACACTAGCCGGTAGTGCCGCATCAACGGTTGACGGTGTTAGCCTTACCTTAGAAGATAGAATACTTGTTACAGGACAGACAGATACTACAGAAAATGGCATCTATCGAGTTACAACTGTAGGTTCAGGATCCAATGGAACTTGGGTACGTAGTAGAGATGCTAATCAATCATATGAAGTACTGGCAGGAATGACATGTATAGTCAATGAAGGTTCAACATATGCGGATACGTTTTGGAAACTAACAACTGATGGTGAAGTAACACTTGGCACAACAACATTAATATTTGAACAGCATTCATCTATTGATAGAAGTTCAGTGGATGCTCTAGCAGATGTTACACTTACATCAACAGCAACAAATGACTTACTAACATATAATGGCTCACAGTGGGTTAATAGTTCGTCGATAGATTTATCTGGTGATATCACTGTGTCAGGTGATTTAGATATAGATGATGCTGATTCTGTGTTTGTACACGGTGACACAGGTTTTGTTAATAAAAGATATGTATTATACGGAACAACTACAGACGACTCAGTAACTGAAATATTTGTAGGTGGAACAACAAATTCAAGAGTTGGTGTTAGCACTGACACAACAATCTTTTATACTGTAGATGTTGTAGCTAGAAGAACAGATACTACAGGTGAATCAGCAGGGTGGCAGTTAAAAGGTGTAGCAGATAATTTTTCAGGCACAACTGCAGACGTTGGTGATGTTTATGAAGTTTCTGTTGCTCGTGATGACACTGACTGGACCGTTGATGCTTTAGCAGGTGATACTGAAGATGCGGTTGTTGTTACTTGTCAAGGTGCCACAGGCAAAACAATTAAATGGATGGCAGTGGTAAAAACAATGGAGATTACTAACTAATGGCTTGGTTCACCTCATATTCAAAACGTTCACGAGGATTTAGATTTGATAACGTTTTTAAAACATTTGCATTAGGCGGAACAACTGTTGCTGATGCTTCTAGTACAACTCACTTTGATGGTGTGGATAATCAGGATTTAGGTTTAATTACCGACAGGAGTACTAGTGAAGAAGACTTAGGACTAGTAACAGATACACCAGCTACAGCAACATATAATTTAGGTGTTTTTGCTACAGCAATTACAGCTAGCCAACTAAGCATTCCAGCATACACAGTTAGTACAGTGCCAACTGCTACTAGTGCAGTAGCACAAATTATATATGTTAGTGACGAAACTAACGGGGCTACTTTAGCGTTTAGTGATGGAACTAATTGGCGACGAGTTCAAGATCTTGCAATAATCAGTTAGTGATAAATACTAATATAATAAAGGAATTCAAACGTGGCAAAACAAGTACAATTTAGAAGAGGAACAACATCACAGAATAACTCGTTTACTGGTGCAGTAGGGGAACTTACTGTAGACACTGATCGCGATATTGTTCGTATACACGATGGTTCCACAGCTGGCGGATTTGAAATTCCAGGATACACTGTATATGCTGATCTGTTAAATGGCCAAAGTGATGGTGTAGGGAATATTGGTAATTCTAGTGTAGGATTTAACACAGTCCATGCTAAATCAACATCAGCACAATACGCTGACGTTGCTGAGCGTTACACTACTGACAAAATTTATGAACCAGGTACTGTCGTTGTTATTGGTGGTGATAGTGAAACAACTGAATGTACAAAATCAAACGATCATGCAGTACTAGGTATTATTTCAACAGACCCTGCTGTTAAAATGAACCAATCAATTGACGGACAAGACATTGCTCTATTAGGTCGTGTTCCATGTAAAGTTGTTGGTCAAGTCAACAGAGGTGATCTATTAGTAACAAGTGCAACACCAGGACATGCAGAAGCACGCAACGGTGAATATGTTCCTGGATCAATTATTGGTAAAGCACTTGAAGCAAAGAACACGGACGACGCAGGAACCATCGAAGTAGCGGTAGGCAGACTCTAACATGCAAGAAATTTACCGTAAAGATTATGACGGTGAATATGTTGTTCTTAACACTTCTATTCAAAACGGAAAACGTGTAACTGAAAAAGAATGGGTCGATAACCCAATCGAGAATCAGCATATATCAGGTAGAGCCGCTATTATAGCTAGTGGCGAATCTAGAAAAACATTTGACGTTTCGAGACTACAGCGACATAGAGGCGGATTGCTAGGCCGCAAAAAACTTCAGACATACGGAACAGGTCAACTTCATAAAGAAATGCAATTAGATTTCTTTGTTTCGTTTGATGAGAAAAAACTAAAAGAATGTGTTGAGTTAGGCTACACAAGCCGAGCAACAGTTTACACATCAGCAAAACAATGTTTATTAACACCTGGAGAATTCTTTTTAGTACCACAATCAATGCGAGGACGTACTGCTACTGTTGCGGCCTGGTTAGCATGTTTTGATGGACACAAAGAAGTGTTTTTACTAGGGTTTGATGGACAACAGTGTGATGGTTACAACAATAACATTTATGTTTCTAGTGATGATCCAGATAAGCATAGAACTATTGAGGATCATAAAATCCGAAATCAAATGAAACAGTTAATGACAACTTACTTGGGTGTAGATTTTTATCATGTTAGCAACGGTGAATCTATCTACAACGAGTGGAAAGAATGCCCGAACTTTAAATCTATGTCTTATCCAGAATGGATTAGTTACTGCGACGTACAGTAATCGTTAAGTAATATTAGATTGAATGATTTTAACTTTACTTTGAATTTCATCTATATTAATAGTAGCAAAGAATCCTGGGTGTAAAGGTTTAGGTATTTCTCCCGAGTCTACCCATGTGTAACCGTAGTGCTCATTGTTAAGCACAGGAATAAATTCTTCTTCTAATAATCCAAAAAATGTATGGTAGATAAACTTGTTATCTGGTGATGTAAAATGCTCTATTGGAATTAATCTTTCTACACCTGGATAACTACCTAATTCTTCTTGGCATTCTCGTTGGATAGCATCAAGTAAACTTTCATTTTTTTCTACTTTGCCACCAGGTAGTCCCCAAGCGCCAGGGTGCTTTGGGTCATTTCTTAATAGATAAAGATATCTGTTTGTTGATTTACTGTAAAGCCAAATGCCTACAGCATTTATAGTACAAGACTCCATTCGCCGCCTTCGTATAAACCTTGGTAACTCTTAGTCCAAGAAGTACCATCCCATTTATACTGAATACTTGTTGTTAAATTACTTACATATTGTTTAGTACTGTTTGCACTAGCGTCGAAAGAAACTGTCCAATTAGAACCATCATATTCGATGATATCGTTAGCAGAAGCAACTACACTACCCCACGCATCTGAAGCGTCTGTGTTGTCTGCATCTCCTATTGCATCTAATAGTAGATAACGTTGGCCTGTAGTGGCCGAAGCTAACCCGGTACCAGGTCCGCTATCTAAAGGATTAATAACTGCGGTTACTGCTGTTAAGGTATTTGTGGGAATACTATCTGCATCAACTGTGAAAAGTAGGTAATGGTCATCTGCTGGATGATAAGCAACTGTACCTACTACTTCTGATGTAGTTCCGGGTATTGCTAATCTAACTTGACTAATACCAGCACGTAATTCACCGTATACGTCTATTAAACTCTTCCAAAATATACTACTTGCTTGTCCTTCTGCAGGATTTAGTGTTCCTTCATTTTCTTCTATTTGGTTGTGTTTTAATAACTGTAGTTGATTACCTATTAAAGCAACTTGATAACCAAACGGTGTAATTTTTTGTCTTGTACCTAACAGTAAGTCATCATTTAATAATGCTTCGTTAGCGTCGCCATCAGCATCAAATACACTAGAAATAATTTTATGGATAACACCCATTTTAGTAACTCTTGCTGGAGGTGATATGAAAATTGGTAAACTAAATGTTAGTGTAGTAATGTCAATGTTTGCCTCTGTACCCTGTGGTATTGAGCGTGAACTCCAATTAGTTCCAGTTAGTTCTACGACACTCAATGATGTCCAGTCAACGTAGTTATCTGTTGATTGTATTTCTAAACTTGGATTAAACAAAGTTAGAACTTGTTCTAACACCTGTAGTTTCATTGTAGTGTTTGTAGTCCATATATCTAAATTAATTGTTAAGTTATACGGTACTGGCATTAAACGTTCTACTGTAAACGCATTTCCTTGCGTAGCTTCGTATGATTGTGTAGTATCGTCCCAGGTGCGTTGCCTAAATGTTTTCTTATCTACAAAACTTGGGTCTTGCATTCTATCTCTAGCATAGTCAAGATTAGTAATGTAAAATGTCATTAAAGGTGAATTGGGTATTTTGTTTGCTGAGTTGTCAGACATAATAACAGAGGCCTGCTTGCTAGCATCACCGTAACGTACAGGTATCCTAGTATAAGTAGGTGCACCAGAGTCGTCTCTGCCGTACTCGACTTGAAAGTTTGAAAAAATTCTTGTAAATTGTAATAAGAATCTTCTTATTTGTTCGTCATAAAAGAACTGTTGTAAAGCCATTAATTATCCTTCTTGGGTTTAAGCAAGTCACTAAGTGATTGTCGACTTGAAATATCACCTCTATCTGTTGTACTAATTGTTTCAGTATTGTTAACGAACTGGCTACGTTGTGTTTTATTATCATTACCTGGAGTAATATCAGTTCTGACACCATCTTCAATTTTAACCCATCTAACACCGTCGTACCGGAATAGTCTATTTGGAAAGTAATCTAGCCTTAGTGCGTAATCACCATCGTCGGGACTACCTGGAAATGATACTCCTGATGTTACAGGCTTGCCGTTTGGTGGTATATTATTACCTGTTAAATACCCTACTAAGTAACCATCTGCTTGTGCAGATACACCTGGAGTTTCAGTGCTGTCACCGTCAGCAACATCTTCATGATTAATTGGCTCGTCATTTTTAGTAGGAACAACATAGAATCCTGAGTTGTCATAACCACTTAGTGGAACTTCAACTTCTGCTTGTTGTAATATATTATCGTTAATTTCTAAATTCTTTTTCTTTTGACTTACAAAGTCTTCAATGGTTCCTGCTGATGGATTATCTTCATCCATTGGTTTGTTGAGTATATCATTGTATTCTTGACTTGCAGTAAGTGGTGTTAGTTTAACACGCCATAAGTGAGGTTGCCATGTTTGGCTAAATCCTTCACTAGCAAATGACGCATCCTGAACTACATAATATCTTGGTAACGCTTTAGGACCCGATGTATCTAGCGGATGAAAATCTTTTAAGTTAGGAAATTCAAGAACGTCGCCGGCCATTAATTTACGTTCTAGCGTATCAACCATATCGTTATAATGGAATGTTACAAATACAGTATCACCATTTAAGAACAATCCAAACTGAGTAAGATCAAAGTCAATGTCTTGTGCATTATAGACACCACGCATGACATAAATGCTGTCGTCGTATTCGCGATCTCTATTTTCTAAGAATAAAACATCTTCAATAAACAATGGGTTTGATTCATCGTAGACAGGCCTGGTTGCATCACCGTTATCTCTAACAGCTGAATCACCTACTGTTTTAGGTCCTAAATATTTGTGTACGTATAAATCTAGCCCGCCCACAGTATACATTTCTCGGATTGTGTTATCTAAGAACTTATAGTCGTTTGTTTTATTTGGTCTGTATAAACTTAGTCTTGGCATTAATGTTTCCTATTTTGTATTATTTATCGTCTTTGAGCATCTTGACAATATATCCAAAAGACTGTATAATAGCTTTACTTTAAAAAATATTCATATACACTGACTAAATGGATAAAATACAGACATCACTGGAATGGCAAGAGCTAAGAGTGCAATTAGAGCAAAAAATTAACCATTTAGACTATAAAATTCAAAAAGACTTATATATAATGTTAAAAAATACAGATACATGCGTAGGTAAATTAAGCATTGAAGAGATTCAATGCCGCAGATATCACAGACCAACAGGGAAGTTTTTAACTAAGTTAGAAGAAACAAATACAATGATAGCAGATATTAACAAGATGATAACTATGGGAGCGTTACTTTGAAGATAAAATTAGCAAAACTATCGGTAGAAGATAAAAAGGTATACGGCGAAGAACAATTATTTGACGACAAGCAACCTACTCCAGAAAAACGAGCAAGCGAAGTTAGCAAACGAGTTAATTGGTATAACTATACACAAGATAAAAAAACAGCCAGGAAGTGGATGGTAGAATGGTTGGAACAACAAAACAAAAAATCTTTAATATCTGAGTTTAATAAGATTAAAGATACATGGGTACCTCAAACCTGTGGTTGGTATTCAAGGTTAGCAATTATTGGATTAGAGCTAACTGAGAAAGAGTCAACATTTATTATAGAGCGTACAGAAGAGGCAATAAAAAATCATAAAAAAACTGCAACGCCTGAGGATCTTAAAGAGAAACCTAAACGTCTTAATATACAAGAAATAATGATAGAGAAGACACATAAGGCAGGCGGAGAAATTGATGGGTTATGGGACGAGTATGTTCAAGGTCCGATGAAAGCAAGTGAAAAGCCACAAGGCATACAACAGATACTAGCCAGTTATAATATAATGGCTCAGCATATTTCCATACTCAAAGATCATTGGGCAAAGGAGCAAGAAGAGTTTAGTGAGGCTGTCGCTGGCACAGACGCCGATTTAAGCGAAGCATATAGTTGTTATACTAAGACCCAGCTCAAGAACATGATCAACTACTGTGCGGCGATTACAGCAGAATTAGACGCATATCATCAAAGCAAGAAGGCTAAACAGGGTGTTAGGAAGAAAAGACCAGTTCCACCAGAAAAGCAAGTACGCAAATTAAAACACCTGAGGAAGTTTGAAGAGCTTAAATTAGAGTCTGTTGACCCTACTAGAATTCTTAAGGCAAGCGAAATGTATGTTTACAATACTAAAAACCGTAAACTACAATACTACGTTGCTGATGACTATGCTAAAACTTTTACAGTAAAAGGTACAAGTATTTTAGGATATGATACGAACAAGTCAGCACAAAAGACACTACGTAAACCTGAGGACATACTTAAAAAACTACGCACATCAGGCAAACCGGATAGCCGTAAACTGTTTGACAGTATTAAAACTACAGCTATTGCAGTTAACGGTAGATTCAACGAAAACTTAATTATCATTAAAGCAACTTAATCAATACTCTGCCAAGTTGATAAATACTATTAACGGAGAAATATAAATGGCAGATTTAACTACATTAAAAGATGATCTATTCAACTATGTTGAGAAACGCCTAGGTGGCGGAATTGTTGACGTTGAACTAGACCCAGATCATTACGAAGTCGCTTATGATAAAGCGTTAACAACTTATAGACAGCGAGCACAAAACGCTTATGAAGAGAGCTATAATGTACTAGAGCTAATAGAAAACCAAAACACGTACACACTTCCACAGGAAGTCAGTTCAGTTAGACAGGTGTTTAGACGTACAATGGGTGACGCTACAGGTCCTTACTCATCAAGTTTTGATCCGTTTTCATCTGCTACATTAAATGTTTATTTGCTAAACTATTCATCTGCCGGTGGATTAGCAACATATGACATGTATACACAATATGTTGAAATGGCCGCAAGGATGTTTGGTGGTTTTATGAACTACACATACAATCCAGTATCAAAGCAGATATCTTTAGTTAGAGATCCAAAATCATCAGGCGAACAAGTATTGTTATGGACATATAACTTAAAACCAGAAGTAACATTACTTCAAGACAATGCTATGAAACAGTGGATAAGAGATTACACTTTTGCCGCAAGTAAAATGATTATTGGTGAAGCACGTGAAAAATTTGCAAGTATTGCTGGACCACAAGGTGGTACTGCACTTAACGGATCCTCGTTGAAAGCAGAAGCTCAAGCAGAAATGGACAAACTAATAGACGATCTGGCAACATACACAGATCACAGTCAACCATTGACTTGGGTAATTGGCTAATGAAAATACATGAAATAATCACTGAAGGTGCTGTGTTTGCTCGTTCGGGCAAAGGTGGTGCTGGAGGAAGTGCTAGTGTAAAAATGAAATGGCGTTGTGACTCTGGACCAAGAGCCGGACGTATTGTTTCTAAACCTGCAGATTGTGGTGGCTCAATTGATGTTAAAAAACGAGCTCAAATGAAAAAGACTCGTGCTAGAACTAAAGTTAGACAAGCACGTAGAGCTAAGAAGACTAAAAAATTAAATGTAGCAAGTCGTATTATGCAGTCGTTGAATAAGTTTCATCGTAGAGACTTACAGAAACATGCACTCAAACGTAAATCAGTAACACAGAAACGTCCTAAAAGACCATCACGCCCTACTCGCCCGCAAGCAAAAAAACGTACACCAAAAAAGTTTAAATAGGTTGACCTTTTAATCCAGCAATGCTATAATACGCATTATGGACTTAATGATTGACATAGAAACTCTTGCTACTGGCCCAGACGCTACGATTATGACTATAGCGGCTCAGGCATTTGACCCACTATCTACAGGCTGGCCTGAAAAGCATTTCTACGCTAGAGTGACACCCGAAAGCCAACCAAATAGACACATTGACGATGCTACTGTTGAATGGTGGGCAAAACAAGGACCCGAAGCTCAGCGAGAGGTATTTGAAGAACAGTTCCGTAGAGACTTGCACGACTGCTTAGACGAACTTGGTAAGCTAATATGGCAAAGTGATCGTATATGGGCTAATGGCATTTGTTTTGATATGAATATATTAGAGCATGCGTATAAGGAACATGGCATTGCACTACCGTGGAAGTTTTGGAATGTGCGTGATGCTAGAACAGTTTATGCACTTTGGCCAGATTTATCTCAACCTAAGTCAGCAAGCCACCATGCGTTAGACGATTGCAAACGACAAATCAAAATGCTACAAGACTGTATTAAACACTTAGGGATAAACAAACTAAAATGATTATAGCAATTAGTGGACTTATAGGGTCGGGCAAAGATACTGTAGCAGATTATCTTGTTAATTTACACGAGTACAGACGAGAAAGTTTTGCAGGTAACCTTAAAGATAGCATGAGTGCTATATTTGGGTGGGATAGAGAAATGCTAGAAGGTCGCACAAAGTCAAGTAGAGAATGGAGAGAGCAAGTAGACCCATGGTGGTCAGAGCGTTTAGGCATTCCGCATTTAACTCCTCGTTGGATTTTACAGTACGTTGGCACTGATGTTATTAGAGGCAAGTTTCATGATGATATGTGGCTAGCCAGTTTAGAAAACAAACTTCGTAAAACAACTGATGACATTGTTATTTCAGATGTGCGTTTTAAAAACGAAGTTAAAATGCTTAAAAACTTAGGTGCAATATGTATTGAAGTTACTAGGGGAGATAAGCCCAATTGGTATAACGATGCGTTGAGTGGCAACACTTCACAGCTAGAACTACTAAAGATTCATAAATCAGAATATGATTGGATTGGCACAGACTTTGACTATACATTAGATAACAATGGTACATTAGATGATGTGTACACACAAGTAGAAACAGTATTATCTGCTAAACGTCAGGCGAAAGATCCCCAGGCTTCCATGTTGACTCCTGCCTCTGTATAATTACACTACAATTCAAACAAACTGATCTTAAATTAATTAAATTATTGTTATTTAAATTACCGTCTATGTGATAGACTTGTATTTGACTAGCATGCTTTGATTTAAAATTACAAAGATCGCACTGTAACTTTTTCTTATAGCCTTTAAGCAACCATCTAGGTATTGGTGTTTTAATCTTTTTATTTTTGTTTACACAGATCGCACAACGACTGCGGTAATGTGTTTTACCGTTCTTTTTGTAGTTAATGGCCGACGGATGATGATTACAGGCCTGGCATATAGGGCGTTGCATGTAGGTATTTATACACAAACCTTTGCAAAGGCTCTTAAAACAGGCACTTTTAGGTGCAATCGCATAAATATTCGTAACAGTTAAAAGACTGAATATATTAAGAGGAAAATATTATGGCATTAGTATCCCCAGGCGTAGAAGTAAGTGTAGTTGACGAAAGTCAATACTTACCAGCCGCAACGAATTCAGTTCCTTACTTGCTTATTGCAACAACACAAAACAAAGTAAGTGGTACAGGGACAGGCGTAGCTACGGCAACAACAGCCGCAAACGCAAACAAAGTACAACTAGTTACAAGCCAACGAGAACTAGCTACTTTATACGGTAACCCATTCTTTTATTCAACAACGAACGGCACTCCATTAAATGGTTATGAACTAAACGAATATGGCTTGTTAACAGCTCACTCAGTGTTAGGTGTTTCTAACAGAGCGTACATACAGCGTGTTGATGTTGACTTAGCGGCTTTATCAGCAAGACTAACTAGACCAGTTGGTGACGCAGATGACGATGCATATTGGTTAGACACAGCAGAAACATTATGGGGCTTATTTGAGTGGAATAAAGCAACAGGTAAATTTACAAACAAAGTACCACATGCAATTACTGAAGCAACTGACTTAACAGGCGGTGTTCCTAAATCAGCAGTTGGTGCAGTAGGTGATTATGCAGTTGTGACAACAAACACAGCAAATCCAGTTTACTATAAAAAATCAGACAACACATGGGTGTTGGTTGGATCAGATGACTGGCAAAATTCACACTACTCTGTACAGAGTGGAACAACAAACCCAACATTAACAGCAGGTCACACTATTGTGATTAACGGTATAACTGTTACTGCTTCGGGTACAACTGTAACAACACTTGCTAGTGATATTACATCAGCAGGTATTACAGGCATAAGTGCTTCAGCAGTAGCTGGTAAATTAGAAATTTATGCTGACAGTGATGTTACTCCAGAAGGTTCATCAGCAGATGGTGCGTGGACTATTGTTAACGGTACAGGTACACTATTAACAGATTTAAGTATTACAGCAGATACATATTATGCTCCTGAACTAACACAGGCTAAACATACAAGTTTACCACGTTGGAAAACAACTGACACTGCTCCAAGACCAACAGGTTCTTTATGGCAGAAAACAACATCAGTAAACCAGGGTGCTAGTATTGTTGTTAAACAATATAATGAAGCAACAGACACATGGGCAGTAATTACAGTTCCTTTATACGCTGATGATGCCACAGCAAATAAAGAACTTGATCCAGCTGGCGGTGGCAGAAATGTTTCAGCAAATGTAGTATACGGCTATTTAGATTGGTCTGAAAACTATACAGCAACAATAAAATTACATGTACGTTCAGCAACAGGCGACACAGTAGTTACTTCAGTAAATGCAAACCCAACATTAACAAACAGCGACGCATTTACAATTTCAGCAAGTGCTAAAAACTCAACAACAATGAGTACAGCGGTAACTGCTACAATATCAGGAACAACAGTGCAAGACTTTGCTTCAGCATTTAATGCGGCAGGTGTTGCTAACACAATCGCAAGTGTAACAGATGGTTTATTAACAATCAAACATACACAAGGCGGAGTTATTGAAATTAAAGAAACAGTAGGTACACCATTACAAGATGCATATGGCATTACTTCATTCGATGACTTAGATAAGAATGCAAGACTTAAATCAGACGGTACAACAGTTTTATTATCAAACTGGAATGCGTTGACTTATGAAGCAAAAGCAAGTGAACCTACACAAGATCCAGCAAACGGTACATATTGGTATCATTCAGTGGCTGACGAAGTAGACGTTTTAGTACATGATGGTAGTGCATGGAAAGGTTACCAAACAGTAACTAATGATGTACGTGGCTTTGATTTATCAAACACATCACCAAACGGTCCACTAGTTTCAGCAAGTGCTCCGACATTACAAAGTGATAAATCAGCACTAGTATATGGCGATTTATGGATTGATACATCAGACTTAGAAAACTATCCGTTAGTTAAACGTTGGGAATCAGTAGACGGTACAGATCAATGGGTAACTATTGACAATGCTGATCAAACAACAGAAAACGGTATTTTATTTGCAGACGCTCGTTGGTCAACAGCAGACGTTGATCCAGTAACTGGAGATATAGCAACTATTAAAGCACTAGCATTGAGTAACAATTTAGATATTGATGCTCCAAAATCTACACTTTACCCAGCAGGTACATTGTTGTTTAACACAAGACGTTCAGGTTACACAGTTAAACAATATAAAGTAGATTACTTTAATTCAACTACATTCCCAGATGATAGTTTACCAACAAACAAAGATGCGTGGGTAACAGTATCAGGCAATAAAGCAGATGGTTCGCCATACATGGGACGTAAAGCACAAAGAAATATTATTGTAGCGGCCATGAAAGCAGGTATTGATACAAATACAGACATCCGTGAGGAACAGAAGGCATACAACTTGCTAGCGGCACCGGGTTATCCAGAGTTGATCCAAAACATGGTAGCACTTAACAATGACAGAAACAATACTGGTTTTGTTATTGGTGACGCACCATTTAGATTAGCAGATAATTCAAATGATTTAGCTGACTGGGCAACTGATGCTTCAGGTACAGGTGCAGATAATGAAGATGGGCTAGTTTCAAATGATCCATATGCGGCTGTATTTTATCCGCCAGCTAGAGCAAATGACTTATCAGGTAACGCAGTTGTTGTTCCAGCATCACACGCTATGTTGAGAACGATTATTAGAAATGACGAAGTTGGTTATCCTTGGTTAGCTCCAGCAGGTAACAGACGTGGTCTTATTGATAATGTTACAGCACTAGGTTACGTTGACTCTGCAACAGGTGAATTTGTTCAAGTTGCTAACAGAGAAGCAGTACGTGATACACTATATGAAAATAACCTTAATCCGCTTACGTTTATTCCAGGAGCAGGCTTAACAAACTACGGTAATAAAACTACTGCAGGTGCTACATCAGCATTAGACAGAATTAACGTAGCTAGATTAGTTGCTTACTTACGTGAAAAACTAGAAGCAGTTGGTAAGAACTTTATGTTTGAACCAAACGATACAATTACACGTAATGAAGTTAAAAACGCTGTAGAGCAGTTATTAAATGATGTTACTGCTAAACGTGGTATTTACGATTACCTAGTTGTTTGTGATGAAACAAATAACACACCAGCAAGAATTGATAGAAATGAACTTTATGTCGATATTGCTATTGAGCCAACTAAAGCTGTTGAGTTCATTTACATTCCAGTAAGAATTAAAAACACTGGAGAAATTGAAGCAGGTAATTTATAAAATAGTATATTTATAATATACGCAGATAATGGTTCTTCGGAGCCATTTTTTGTGACTGCATAGTGATAAATACTTGCATAACAAGAAGGAGATATACAAATGGCGGTTTCATCATTAACAAAAATGACTGTTCCTTTAGCGAGCGACCAGAGTGCATCAACACAAGGATTATTGATGCCAAAACTCAAGTACCGCTTTAGAACGGTATTTGAAAACTTCGGTGTTTCAACACCAAGAACAGAATTAACAAAGCAAGTAATGGACTTTACTAGACCATCAGTTTCGTTTGACGATATTACAATCGATCTTTATAACTCGAAAATGAGAATGGCTGGTAAGCATACTTGGGAAGATGTCTCAGTTAACTTACGTGACGATGCCGGTGGTAACGTTGCTAAATTAGTTGGCGAGCAACTACAAAAACAATATGACTTTATGGAACAATCATCAGCTAGTTCTGGTATTGACTATAAATTCTTAACACGTTGTGAAATATTAGACGGTGGTAACGGTGCTAATGAGCCTGTAGTTTTAGAAACATGGGAACTATATGGTTGTTACCTAACAACAGTTAACTATAATGACTTAACATATTCAGAGTCATCACCAGCAACTGTTACATTAAATATTAGGTTTGATAACGCAGTACAAACACCATTAGCAACAGGTGTTGGCGCAAGCGTTGGAAGAACATTAGGCACAGTAGTAACAGGCTAATAGATTATGGCAGGCTTCTTCGATGACGTTCTGAAGGGGTTTCTAGGTAGTGACTATCTTAAAGATTATAGGCACGCCAGCAAAACATTTAGATCTGCTGGCTACGCCCTTGCTCCTAGACTCAAATATCTCTTCCATGTACATTTCAATATTAATACTACTGAAATACCTGGTCTTACGAAGTTATTTGGAGCCAGAGATACTTCACGTATCAGTGTTCTAACAAAATCAATACAATTACCTAACTATACGTTTGATGTTGATACTATGAATCAGTACAACAGAAAACGAAATGTTCAAACAAAAATTAACTATGAACCAGTAACAATTGACTTTCACGATGACTCAAGTGATATTGTGAGATCATTATGGTTTTCATATTATAATTATTTTTATAAAGATCCAAGTCAAGGGTATGGTGGTAACCAAGCAACTCAGTCAACTAACAAAGACGCAGGCGGAGTACTATCTAATATAATTAGTGGAATTATTCCAAATTCAGCTGAAATTTTAACTGGAGGCGGAATAACAGGTGGCTTTGATGGTACATTTAATAGCGGAAATCCAGGTAACAGTTCAGATCAAAATCTAAGAGACATATACGAAAAAGATAGAATTGGTAATGACTGGGGGTATATGGGAGAAGGTGTTGCTGGAGCTAAAAACAAACCTCAATTCTTTAGAGATATTACAATTTATGGCTTTAACCAACACAGCTTTGTTTCGTATACATTAATAAATCCAATCATTACAGAATTTAGACACGACACCTATGATTATTCTGCAGGTGGCGACACTATGACAAATGCAATGACTCTTAAATTTGAGTCAGTGAAATACGGTAGTGGTGCTATTGGCACTAGCCAAGTTCCAGGATTTGCAAACCCAGAACAATATGATACAGAACCTAGTTCACTAAGCCGTCCAGGATCAACTAACTCCTTCTTTGGTCAAGGCGGTCTTTTAGATGCAGGTGTGGGTACGTTTGAAGATCTAAGTCAAGGTAACATAATAGGTGCCGCAACTAAGGCCGCTAGAGGCATAGGCACATTTAAGAAAATGGATGATCCAAGTAAAGTCTTTAAGGAAGAAGCATTGGGAGAAGTCAAAGATGCTCTTAGAGATGGAAGTGCAGTAAAAGCAATTAACAATGGATTCGACTTTATAACTCCGCCTACGGGTAGTAGTACGCCAGCTCCGTTAGTAGAAAACGGTGTTGTCGTAGGTTCAAAAATACCCGGAATGACCGCAGTAATGAAAGAGATACCTACGTCCAATGCAACTATTAGTGGTGGTGCAACACCTAATGCAAGAGTTACAAGTAACGGACAAAATGTAGGCACCAACAAATAAAGGTTAAATAGAGTTATGGGAACAGTTAATGTAAAAAAATCAACTACTGATTCGTCTATAATTTTATTTGATAAATTCTATAAAAAAGAAATTCAAGTAGATTCAGCAGACTACGATATCGTACGAGCCTACTTTAGATCAATATATCAAGACCCATTGATAGCTGATGATTTTACAGCAGTAATATTCCAAATTGCTCAAGGATACAATCGTGATATTCACGAGCTATTAGAAGAATTTAAAGGACAAGATGGAGTAACAGTTACATCTACTTTAGCATATTACCTTAACGGTTTAAGATCAAAAGCAACTTTAATTGGCGTCACAGCAGTACAACAACCAAATATCTATGCCGCCAGAAATGTGCAGGTATAGTAAATGGCAAGATTCCACAAAGGCAAATTCACAGTAAAAAACATGGGAAAGTATGTGGGTAGTAAGATGCCTACATATAGATCTAGTTGGGAAAGTGCATTCATGCAGTTCTGTGATAGTCATCCTAGTGTAGTTAAGTGGGCTAGTGAATGTGTTAAAATCCCTTATATACACCCGTTTACAGGTAAACAAACTAATTACATTCCTGACTTTTTAGTCCAGTACCAAGACAAAACAGGTAAATTAGTAACAGAGCTGGTAGAAATTAAACCAAAGAATCAAAGTATAATTGAAAGCAAAAATCAAAACCGTAAACTAGCGGAAACTGTTGCAGTTAATCATGCTAAATGGGAACAGGCTCAACGATGGTGTAAACAAAACGGACTACGTTTCAGAGTAGTTACAGAAGACGATATTTTTAGAAGTGGTGCGAGATAATGACAAAAAAATTAGAAGAGATCTTTAACTTAGATCCAAAAGAAGAAGTAGACGTAACAGAACCTTTACCTCAGGAAATAAAGGCTAAGCCACAGTTACCTCAGGAAACGTTAACAAATATAGAAAAGATCGAAGACGCACTACCTAGTGTCAAGGGACTAGAAGCAGGCGACAACGAAATGGACGACCTGGCAGACATGGCTAAAAATTCATACAAAGACTTAATGGACTTAGGTATGAATGTAGACTCACGCTTTTCATCTGAGATATTTGGTGTTGCTAGTGGACTACTAGGACATGCTATCACAGCAAAGACAGCAAAGATAAACAAAAAACTACGCATGGTTGACCTACAACTTAAGAAAGCACAGTTAGATCAAAAAGAAAGACAACTGCAAGATAAAAGAAACGAGACAGATGATGTCGAGGAAGGTCAGGGAGTAGTACTTGATCGAAATGAATTACTAAAAGAGTTACTTAAGAAAGATGACCCAAAAGACTAATACTAGCATAAATACTGCCATAGGGGAATAAATTATTATGAAAACATTTACACAATATTTAACAGAGTCAGTTCAAACTTACTC
>Ga0228674_1000296_pt1 | contig 37350 bp, 43 predicted proteins | sample 1D_rmetaG_FD_189054 | JGI IMG/M metagenome (GOLD analysis project Ga0228674, IMG submission 189054) | Seawater microbial communities from Monterey Bay, California, United States - 1D_r | ecosystem: Environmental > Aquatic > Marine > Coastal | place: USA: California | collected 2016-09-26
AGCCATGATAGAATTCGTGAGGTCGTTGCTAAATTAAATCACCGACCAAGAAAATGTTTAAACTTCAGAACACCTTACGAGGTCTTCTTTAAAACCAAAACTGTTGCACTTAGGATATGAATTCACCCATTTTGCCTTAACGCAAGAACGACAACGTAGTGTTTCTGTTGTTGAAATAACCTCTCTCACTCGCACAATTGATGTTAGTGGTGCAAAACAATTCAATTTGAAACCTGCTGTAGATAATAACGCCGGATTAGAAGGGATCGCCTGGTCGGCTCAATCTGGTCTTTTTGTCGCCAATGAACATTCCCCAAGTGAAATCATTCATCTACCTTCAACCTTAATTTCAGGTTTAGGGCCACATGCCACTGATCACGGTAATATTATGCCGCGTTTTCTCGATAACTTACCTTTAGATGATATTTCAGGGCTGCATTTTACAGAGCAAGCAGAGCAACTCTTAGTCTTAAGTGATGAATCACGCGAATTACTAGCAATTGATGCCGACGGCACTATTCATTCACAATTTGATTTATCTCCTGGTTGGTTTGGTTTCAATCCTTACCTCGAACAACCTGAGGGTGTCACAATGGATAATCATGGACTGATTTATATTGTCGGTGAGCCTAATAATTTATTAGTTTTAGCGCCGCAATAATATCTTGTCATTTCAAAAAATCTCCGTACGATAGTGTAGTAACAATATGCTTAATTTAGGCATTTTATTCTCACGTTTTTAAAAGAGACTACTCACCATGACAAGACGGCTTTTTATTTTTTTGATGACGCTCAGCCTCTTCGGCTGTGACAGTAATTTGGTAAAAGACTTAGTCTTAACACCGGAAATCAAGTCTATACAACTGTCTCATTTTTCTGTCGAAGATAGGCAAGCCGTTTTTGATGTTGCTGTGCATAACCCTAATCCTTTCCCTTTACCGATTTCACAATTGGCTGGCGATATTAAGTTAAACAATCTGGCTGTTGGTAGTCTCTCAGCACGCAGCGAACAAAATCTTGCGGCTTTCGACACACAAAACGTCACCCTACCACTATCTTTAAACCCAGATGCCCTCGTTAATGCAGCACAGAGTGTGTTATTAAAAGGTAAAGCGGAATATCAATTCAATGGCACTGTGGACACCAGTTTGGGCCAAGTTCCTCTCTCTAAACAAGGTGAATTATCTGCTCAAGAACTACTTCGTTCTTTATTACCATAATCATCAATGTCACTTGCTCCATTTGCTCAGATAAACAGGCTATATTTAAAATCACAACAAAGTGCTCAACATAAGATAAATCAACTTGAGGTTTCGTTAGACGGTGTTAAAAACGGGCGCGACTGTCATCCTTGGAAGCAGTTGCTTATTATCCCTCAAGCCACTTTAGATCAATTTGATGTCACTGGAGAGGCGCTTAAAGTTGATGCCGTCATCAATTCTGATTTTGATATACACACATTGGCTTCAGGCAGTGTCATTAAAATTGGTGATGTACGATTACGTTTAACTTTTCATTGTGAACCCTGTGCCAAAATCAAACATCTGGGTTCAGTGAAACATTTTTCCCATCACCGTGGCTATCACAGTCAGGTACTATCTGCAGGTCAAATCAAAATAGGTGATTCACTCTCACTTCTCGAAGAAACTTATGACCCAATCCCCTATCGTTTTTCAGACCGAATTCAATGGTATTTAGCACAGCACCCTGAACCCATTTTTGCTGCTGACTTGGCAGAGCGCATCGGTTTTTCAGCGAGTTATTGTCGCGCCATACCTCGTGCTATTGCGCATCGTGATGATATTGATAAACAGCTAATTCTTTATAAAAATAAACGTGCTAATTAAAAATGGGTTTCCTCTACCCGAAGTGCTTTTAAATCGGCAATCACTTCTTGGCTATGACGACTCGCATTAACACTGCGATAGACTTTTTTCACCTTACCTTCAGGCCCGATAATAATCGTATGGCGCTTGGCAAATTTGATAGGACCTAATGCAGCTAAAGCGCCATAGTCTTTTGCGACTTTTCCTTCATCATCAGACAGTAAAGGGAAAGGTAAATTGTATTTTTCAGCAAACTTAGCGTGGCTTTCTTGATCATCTACACTGACACCAATCACTTGCGTGTTCAATTCCGTTATCACCTTGTATTCATCTCTAAAAGCACAAGCCTCTGTTGTACATCCAGGTGTATCATCTTTGGGATAGAAATAGAGTACTAACCATTTTCCTTGGTAGTCTGTCAGCGTATGTGTATCACCGTTTTGATCTTTCAACTCAAAACTGGGTGCAGGTGCGTTAATGTTCAGCACATCGGCTTGTGCCACATTGAATAGCATTAGCCATATCGATAGAAAAGAAAAACCTAACAATCTCATTATTTACCCCTATTTTGGATATTCAAACTTCAGTGTAACTAAGTTTATGCCCATTGCGTAAATATTTATGGTATTTTCATCCCTACTCATCTAAGCCACGATAATGTTTCCTGTATGAAGCTAATCTATACTCATGAAAACCGTTTCTTAGTTTATAACATCCAGAATATCGTTGAAAACGCTCGTATTCAAACGATATTAAAGAATGAATATGCTTCTTCTGCGGCAGGTGACTTAGTCCCACATGAAACTTGGTTAGAATTATGGGTGGTTGAGGATCGTGATTATGACTTAGCAATGGCAGCCATTACCAATGCCTTTAAACAGGACGCTCAATTGGAATGGATTTGTCCAAAATGCTCAGAACCCAATGAGCCTGGTTTTGAATTGTGTTGGCAATGTCAGACTGAACGTCCTTATTGAGCTCTACGACTTCGATAATATCGCTTAGCCAAAGGGTGAAGCACCTTTTTCATTAGGGAATGTTGATATTCTTTACGCAACGAATGTCTTGCATCGCCTAAACTTTGCTTGCGTAAAAACCAGCCATAGCCTTTATTACCTAATAAGCTAAAAATACAACGATTGACAACGGAAGCATCCATTTGTGGCTTAAGTTGTTGACGCCATAGTTGATCATAGTCTTCTCCAGTTAGTAAGCTCTGTGCGGCCAATAAACCCGATGACATGACTAATCTCATGCCAAACCCCCAGAGCGTATCTTGAAACCCAGCCTGTTCTCCTACGACCGGATATTGTTGCTTATAAGCGGTATCAGGAATGTAGAAATTGCCTATCCCACCATGGAATTTCGGCTCAATCATCTTTAGACCGGCTAACTGCTCGAATGCAGCGACCGTCCGTTCAACATATTTTTTTTCTTGTTTAAAGTCATCGAACATACAGCTTTTCACTGTACCAACCCCATTCATAATCAATAAATAGGCATAGCCTTTGGGGGCCAAATTGTCATCGCATATAACCCAATAACCGTCTTCCATCTCGGTTGCAAAATGATAGCCTGCTGAAATAGCATCCGCTGCTTTAGGCCCACCGGCCATAATGCCTTGATTTGATATCGTTTTAAGTCGGCTGTTAAACCTAACTTCAACACCTAAAGACTGGGCTTGTTTCAATAGTGCCGTGTCTAGTGTCCTTGGTCCTGGTCCACGTTCGAGCATATAAAATAGTGGTTTTGCGCTGCTGATCTCATATTGACGTTGTTTATAATCAAACGCTGTCCCTTTATAACACGGCAAAGTGGCAAAATCAGTTGTGATACCTTGCTGTTCCAGCAGTTGGAGTATGTCTTGTTCTGTTGTCCAGTTTTCTAAGCCTTGAAAATCTTGATAGGTGCTACCAAAGCGATAACCTACTTCCTTATACGCTTCATGGACGACCACTTCTCGACCGGCTTTCGCTAAGCTAATCGCTGCCGTGAGTCCTGCTGGTCCTGCACCTGCAATTTCTATTACTGTTTCAGTCATCAGCTCGCTACTTTAATATCGCACCCTATTTCTTCACTTATAAAAACACTTTCAGCCTTATCCGCTGACCAGTCTAACAGACCCATATTGGCGCACAGTCTCTCGATGCTTTAACTCACTTTCACTAAGGCATTATTCTTAATACCAAGTCGTCCGGTTTTCACTGCATGGCGTCGTATCCCAATGGCGGGAGAAATAAAGTACAAGTCTCCATTACTACCTAATAATTGTTGAGAGACTTCAGCTGTTTTTGCGACAGCCGCATTGGCATTTATATGATGATGCTCACCATGCACTGGAATCGCACACCGCGGTTTTACCCATTGGTACATCGATTTCAGTTCATCTGCCGCAGGGTGACCTGATGCATGGATGCTTAATTCACTATTCTCATCAGTAATCACATCCACTTTCATTGCCTTAAGTCGTTCGATCATCTGTCCAATTGGCAACTCATTGCCTGGAATTACTTTTGAGCTAAATATCACTGTATCGCCAGGTTCCAGCGCCATATCTCGAAAGCTATTCATGCTCAACCTGTTCAATGCCGTTCTCGGCTCGCCTTGACTCCCCGTTGCAACCAGTAACACAGTCGATGCCGGCAAATAGCCTAAATGTGCTGAATCAATATGTGTTTCAACTGTTGTCCAGAGTCCGGTAGATTTTGCAGCCGACATCATATTAATCATTGAACGGCCCAACAAACCAAGATGACGGTCTGTTTCTTTGGCAATTTTAGCCAGTGTGTGTAAGCGCGCTAAATTACTTCCGAAACAGGTAACAACGACCCTGCCCGTTGCATTCTCGATATGCCGTTTGAGTCCCTTATAGAGTTTTGCTTCTGATTCAGACCAGCCAGGTACATTTGCATTAGTCGAATCGCATACCATGGCATCAATGTTTTGTTCCGCAAGGCTTTGATACAGCTTTTCATCATAGCGTGGTCCAATCACAGGGTTATTGTCTAATTTCCAATCTGCTGTATGAAACACTTTACCCACGGGTGTCGAAATTACCATGCCAAATGGTTCAGGGATGGAATGCGTCAGAGCTATCCACTGAACATTAAAAACACCAATTTCAATTTGTTCGTCACCTTCAACAACTGTCACTGGTACTTTGCCTTCAAGGCCCACTTCTACGAGCTTTCTCCGTAATATTTCGGCCGTAAACTTGGTCGTGTAAATCGGACACTTTAATTTCCGCCAAAGATAAGGAACCGCCCCAATATGATCTTCGTGCGCGTGGGTAATAACCAACCCTGCTAATTTTTGTCTTCTCTCTACAATAAATTGCGGATCGGCCATTTGAATATGCGGTCTATCACTGGCGAGTGCTTCACCATCAACGTCATTGTTTTTGTCAAAAATAACACCACAATCGACCATAAGCCATTGCCCATTGTGACCATACAGGTTTAGGTTCATGCCAATTTCACCGGTACCGCCTAATGGCAGAAACCAAAAATCTTGTTGTTCTGGTGTCATTATTATTAATTTAGTTGATAAAACAGTTTATTATGCAATAAAGAATGGATGCTTGTAGACAAAACGACTAAACAGGATAGACAGCCAAACAATACGAGCTTGTCTAACAATGCTATAATAGTCGACTGTTTGAACTGTAGATTATGACTCAATTGGTCAATTTACAACCTTAAATCAATGTCTTGGGGATCTTGGTAGATGGAAGCATCTAGCTTATTAAATGAAGGCTTAACACTCATGCTCTACGGTATGGGCTTTGTCTTTATCTTTTTAACTTTATTAGTTTTTGTCACAACGCTGATGTCAAAGCTTGTTACCCAATATGAGAAAAGTGTCGGTGTTCTTCCTGCTGACGGTGTGCCCTCTCCTACAGCAGTTATTCCACAGCACGGCCCTGTTAAACCTTCCTTAAAAAAACCAGACAATACGTTGTCCATCCTTTCTGCCGCTGTGCAGGAATATCGACAACGTCATAAATAATTTAACACTGCTTTAATTTACTATATCGCTATTCAAAGGCCATCAATATGACCGACTCTCATAACGCACTGGGGATTACAGATGTTGTCCTAAGGGACGCACACCAATCTTTATTCGCAACACGTCTTCGTCTAGAAGATATGTTACCCATCGCAGGCAAGCTCGACCAAGTCGGCTATTGGTCTGTAGAAACATGGGGTGGTGCCACTTTTGATGCTTGTATCCGTTATTTGGGCGAAGATCCATGGCACCGAATCCGTACGCTTAAAGCGGCTATGCCAAACACGCAACAGCAAATGTTATTACGTGGCCAAAACTTATTAGGCTACCGACATTATGCCGATGATGTTGTTAAGAAGTTTGTAAAGCGTGCTGCTATTAATGGTGTTGATGTATTCCGTGTTTTCGACGCCATGAATGACACACGTAATTTGGAAACAGCGATCAAAGCTGTATTAGAGAATGATCGCCATGCACAAGGGACTATCGCTTATACACTCAGCCCTGTACACGACTTAAACCTGTGGTTGGATCAAGCTAAGCGTATTGAAGATATGGGTGCCCATTCATTGTGTATTAAGGATATGGCAGGTTTACTTAAGCCTTACACTGCTTATGAATTAGTGAGTAATCTTAAGCAAACCATCGATATCCCAATTCATATGCAATCTCATGCCACAACGGGTCTATCAACAGCCACCATCATGAAATGTGTTGAAGCCGGCATTGATAATGTCGACAGTTCAATTTCATCTATGTCGATGACTTATGGTCATTCGCCTACTGAAACCGTTGTTGCCATTATGCAAGAGACAGAACGCGATACCGGTTTGAAGATCGAATTATTAGAAGAAATTGCTGCTTATTTCCGTGAGGTTCGTAAGAAATATGTCCAGTGGGAAGGTGCGCTGAAAGGGGTTGACTCACGTATCCTAGTTGCTCAAGTCCCTGGTGGCATGTTGACCAATATGGAAAGCCAGTTAAAAGAGCAAGGTGCTGGTGATCGATTAGATGAAGTCCTTGAAGAAATCCCCCGCGTTCGTGAAGACCTCGGTTATATCCCATTAGTCACACCGACCTCTCAAATCGTTGGTACCCAATCCGTCCTGAATGTCTTAACAGGTGAACGCTATAAAAGTATCACTGCTGAAACAGCAGGTGTCTTGAAAGGTGAATACGGTTCAGCGCCTGCGCCGTTCAATACCGAATTACAGACACGTGTTCTAGATGGGGCTGATGTCATTACCTGTCGACCAGCCGATCTTCTTGAATCTGAAATGGATAAATTAACTGCTGAGCTACAACAGCATGTAGTCAATGAGGGCGTTCAATTAGAACAAGGTGAGCGCGAAGTAGATGATGTGTTGACCTATGCCCTCTTCCCGCAAGTTGGCTTAAAATTCTTAGCGAATCGAAACAACCCTGATGCTTTTGAGCCGGTTCCTACTCTAGCATCAGCACAAGCAGCATCCGCACCAGCAACTGCTGCACCTTCAGGACCTAAAACCTACACCGTTAATGTCAATGGTCAAAGTTATGTTGTTGAAGTTAATGAAGGTGGAGAAATCACCCATTACGAAAATGCAACGGTCAATAATGCATCTTCTACTCCAATAGCTGATACACCTGCTCCTGTTGGTGCAGGTGAGCCAGTTACTGCGCCACTTGCAGGCACAATCTGGAAAGTCGAAGTCACGGCAGGCCAAGCTGTAAAAGAAGGCGATGTTTTGCTCATTCTTGAGGCTATGAAAATGGAAACACAAATTGTTGCTGAAAAAGATGGGGTTGTTGCTTCTGTTTCAGTCAAACCTGGCGATGCCGTTCAAGTCGGCGATCTACTCGTTGCCGTCGCATAAGGGCTAAACTATGGAAAACTTGATACATCTTTGGGAAAACACAGGCCTATACCAAATAACGCCTGGTCAAATCATTATGATCATTATTGGCATGCTCTTGCTTTACCTTGCCATTAATAAAAACTTTGAGCCTTTATTACTGGTACCGATTGGTTTTGGCGGTGTTTTAGCTAATATTCCTGGTGCTGGCTTGGCTGATCCCGGCGGTATTTTATATCTGTTCTATACCATCGGTATCGAAAGTGGTGCCTTCCCGCTTATTATCTTTATGGGTGTTGGTGCAATGACGGACTTTGGTCCACTCCTCGCCAACCCAAAAACCTTATTTTTAGGGGCTGCCGCCCAATTTGGTATCTTTGCCACATTGATGGGTGCCGTATTGTTATCTACCTTCGGTATTTTTGATTTCAGCCTAGCGGATGCTGCCGCTATCGGAATTATTGGTGGTGCCGATGGGCCCACCTCTATTTATGTTGCCAGTAAACTAGCACCCGACCTATTGGGCGCTATTGCTGTTGCATCATATTCTTATATGGCCTTAGTTCCGCTCATTCAGCCCCCTATCATGCGTGCCTTAACTACCCAGTCTGAACGTACCATAAAAATGGTACAGCAACGCCATGTCTCTCAGCGTGAAAAAATTGTTTTTCCTCTTTTACTGTTGTTATTAGTGGCCTTCTTGTTACCTGATGCTGCGCCATTATTAGGTATGTTTTGTTTTGGTAACTTAATGAAAGAATGTGCTGTTGTTGACCGCTTGAGTAATACGACTCAAAACTCTTTGATTAATACTGTCACTATTTTCTTAGGTTTGGCTGTTGGCTCAAAACTCAGTGCTGAATCCTTCTTGGATTTCACCACTTTGGGTATTTTATTACTCGGTATGGTGGCTTTCTCTATTGGTACTGCATCAGGTGTCTTGATGGCTAAGTTACTCAATAAATTTGGTGGTGGTATTAACCCATTAATTGGTTCTGCAGGTGTTTCAGCTGTTCCAATGGCTGCACGCGTTTCTAATAAACTCGGTTTAGAAGCCGATCCACATAACTTCTTGCTAATGCATGCCATGGGTCCAAATGTTGCGGGTGTTATCGGATCTGCAGTGGCGGCAGGGATTATGATTAATTATGTCAGCGGTGGTTAGCTAATAGCGTTTGTTGATCAATAGTTGAATCGACCTAATGGTCACTTTCATCCACTGATTCGACAATATCCGCTGTCACGACTAATTTGCTTACCCCTTGGGTTAAGCACTGATATTCTGACCATGGCATGTGCGTTTTAGCGACCGCATGCCATTGGCCTCCAGGAATGTCTTCTCCGACAATTTCTGTCAGATTCACACTGTACTCTTCAACGAGTTCAAGGTAAGTATCCTGTGACATGCCGGGCTCTATTTGCTTGCAAAATTTATCGACTTTATCTGTTTCCCAGAGTGCTAACACCGGTATGATAATCGCAGCAATAACAGCCAGTTGAATCATATTAACCAATAATTTCATTGGCTCTCTCCGGGTTATCTAATCCCGCTTATTGTATAAGAACAGTTAATCAACACTGTGAATTAAGTCACATTTCCTCTCGCTTTCGATGCAAAATTACCCTCAGTTACTTCTTTAGTAGATCAGCTAAGTCGGCGAAAGGGTTATGCGTCGCTTTCACTTGTGAGTCATTAACGCTACCGCCATAGCGGACTTGTTCTATATATCGCGAATGCTCATTGTCATGGCAATATAAACATAACAATTCCCAATTGCTGCCATCAGATGGGTTGTTATCGTGATTATGGTCCCGATGATGAACCGTTAACTCTGCTAAATTAGTATGTGTGAATTCCCGGGAGCAACGCCCACATATCCAAGGATATAACTTAAGCGCTCGTTCGCGATAGGTATGTTCTCTTTCAGCCTGATATTGCTTGGCTTGAGCAACAATATCATCTAAGCGTTGATTCTTTTCTGAGCTCATTAGCATCTGACCAGTGTGTTTCTATAGAATGCACTATATAATTAAGTAATCTTCTTTTATCGTCAAGCAGTTAGCAACTGTTTTAATTTGGGAATAAGCATGTCAAATAATGCAGTTGTGGTTGAGCTCACTCAATCACCCACGGAGCTCTATAAAATTTTGAAATTCGAAGGGCTTGTTGCCAGCGGTGCAGAGGCAAAAAAAGTGATTGCTGATGGTTTAGTTTTGGTTAATGGTGAAATCGAAACTAGGAAACGCAAGAAAATTACCGCCGGTGACGAAATTCAATTTTTAGATTCTATATTGGCTATTCACTAATATTTGTCATGATTTCTTTGACGCAATCACCTTCCACCCTACTGTTAAAGACGGTCAGCTACACCTTATTAGCTTTGATTGCTTTCGCGGCGAATTCAGTTTTATGTCGTTATGCACTTGAGCACAATGCTATTGACGCTAGTAGCTTTACCAGTCTGCGATTAGCGTCTGGCGCACTGGTCCTAATTTTTATGATCAGTTTGCACAGGCAAGCCCATTCTGAACGTTCTAAAGGCAGCTGGCTTGCTGGTTTAATGTTGTTTACTTACGCCTGTAGCTTTTCTTTTGCTTATAACTTACTGGGCGCTGCAATGGGTGCGCTGATTTTGTTTGGTGTCGTTCAAATTTCAATGATTGGGTTCTCATCTCTTTCTGGAAACCGACTCCACTTTATCGAATGGTTCGGTGTGGTTATTGCTTTTATTGGCTTTATTTATTTAGTTTTGCCTGGTCTATCTGCCCCGCCTTTCCTGGGTGTTATCTTAATGATGTTGTCGGGTTTCGCATGGGCGGTGTACAGTTTAAAAGGGCAACAATCTTCTCAAGCCTTAATGGATACGGCCTACAATTTTTTACGCACTTTACCCTTTGTTGCCGTACTCACATTACTCACATTTGAAACAGCCCATTTTTCTTTTGAAGGTATTTTGTTAGCCATTGCATCTGGCGGCATTACATCGGCATTAGGTTATATCTTGTGGTATCGCGCATTACGTGATTTAAGTTCGACACAAGCCGCTGTCGTTCAGTTATTGGTCCCTGTTATTACAGCTCTAGGGGGCATATTCTTCTTATCTGAAATCCTCTCGACAAGACTTATTATCGCGAGCATTCTTATCCTAGGTGGCATTTTATGCGTGATTCTAGGTCGTTATTATTTCCTTACTTTGCGATTACGTGCCTAAACCAATCACCGCCCTGTAAAATGGCCCAGTTTCAACCAAATTAGACTATCTGTTTCCGCAGTTAAAACCGTATTGTATGGTCTTCTCAGCCATGTTTTTTCTGAATAGACACTTTGCTCATCTTTCAACTTTCCTGATAAAAGTAATATCTCTTCCCCTCCTTTGTGTTCTGGGATGACAACTTCTGATCCTGCACTGCATTTGATTAACAGTACCTGCTCGTCCTCATATTGATGTAATGGCAAGAACAACTGGTCGTCAGGGCCGTTCTGCCATTGTTGTTTAGCTATTTCTTTAACGAAGTGTGCTTTATCTTCTGCTGCGAATTGATGCAATTTCACAAATATCTCACACCCTTTCTGACTAAATGGTGCATGGCCGGTTCCTTCAGGATTTCGAATATAGCTGCCTGAACCATAATCACCATTTTCATCAGAAAACACACCGGACAATACAAATATCTCTTCACCTAAGGGGTGGAGATGTCTTTTAAATTTTGCCCCTGCTTGGTATCGAACGATACTGGTAGCATGGCCACTTTCTTTATTTTCTCTAGCTAACGGCTTACGCTCAACGCCTTCAGCTGGGCTGCCAGCCCAAGTCATTTGTTCTGTATCTATCGCTAAAAACTTTGAAAAATCCAGATTAAGGTTTTGCATGATTAGCACTGTACCAATTAGTATTAAAACAAACACTCTATCAAAAATTCGGGATCAAATGACCTTAAAATTCGCTGAAAAAACCGATGATCCCAGAAAATAAATAGACTTGTTATAATAGTGGTTTAAATCTTTATTTTAGGAACAACATCATGGCACAAGCAACAGCAAGACATATCCTGGTCGATAGCGAAGAAATTTGTTTAGAATTGAAAAAAGAAATTGAACAAGGTGCTGACTTTGCCGATGTTGCAAAAGAAAATTCATCTTGCCCATCTAGCGCCCAAGGTGGCGACTTAGGTTCTTTTGGTCCCGGCATGATGGTACCTGAATTCGATAAAGTCGTTTTCTCAGCGCCTCTTAATACGGTACAAGGTCCAGTACAAACACAATTTGGTTATCACTTATTAGAAGTGACTAGCCGCGAAGACTAATCACTTTAGTCTATCAGTATCAAAAAAGCCCTGTCCTCGCATAGGGCTTTTTTTATGTTCAGTTTAATCTTCTAACAAACGGTAATTAGGCAAATGTGATAACAGTTGTTTACCATAGCCTTTCGTCAATAGGCGTCGGTCAAGAATTGTTATCCGACCTGAATCTGTTTCTTTACGTAATAAACGGCCACATGCCTGAATCAATTTCATACTCACCGCTGGCAGTGATAAAGCAATAAAAGGCTGGCCGCCGCTGCGTAATATCCATTCTTGTTTTGCTTGTTCTATCGGTCGTGTAAAAACAGGGAAAGGTAACTTAGTAATAATAACGTGACTGCACAAATTGCCTGGTAAGTCGACACCCTCTGCAAAACGATCCATCCCAAAAATAATGCTACCTTGTCCTTGTTTGATGCGATTAATGTGTTCAATGACCATGTTTTTGGGTGATAACGTATCGCCTTGCAATAAAATCAAACCACCAAAATGTGACTTCACTTGTTGATAAACAAAATCCATTACACGTTTTGATGTAAATAAGACTAATGTCGCTTCATCTTGATCAATATTTTTACATAACTGCGTGATGACTTCTTGTTGCCATAAATCATTGTCTTCATTTGGGAGCGACGCCATTTTTGGTAACGATAATGTCGCCTGTTGCTGGTAATCAAAAGGCGATTGCACTGCTAAAAAATGCGATTCTCCAAACCGTCTTAGACCACAGTCGGTTCTAAACCGGCTAAATAATCCCATTCCTCGCAATGTGGCAGAAGTTAGGATTGTCCCAAAAGCGCGATTCCATAGGCTTTTTTCTAGGAAATAAGCCGCTGTCATAGGGCCTGCATGAATAACTAATGTTTTTTCTTTCGCAAACTGTTCATACGATACCCAACGTACATTAGGTGGTCTATCTTCTACGTCTTCGTCGAGAAATAGCCCCATAAAATCGATAACATAGCCAAAAATATTTTGAACAGTGCCGACTTGCGGTAATAACGCTTCTGCAATGGCATTAGGTACTTCTTTAGTTTCTAAACCATCTTTCAGCCATTTGCCAAAAACAACATAATGTTTATAAATTGAATTCGCACGTTGCAACAAATTCTGACATGGCAAAATGAGTGCCGTTACAAGCGGACTTTGCCAATAAATCCGTGGGTCGTCTAAGTGACCGGCAATGACTTCTTGTATCAACTGCTCACTTTCTAAAATCGATTCCATTTGTTGTAGTATCGTTACGACACTCGGCAAATCTCGGCGTAATTCAGACAACATATACCCAAAGTCATGTTGCCTGAATGCTAAGACTTTGGGAATTCGTTTTAAGACACTATCTGCCGTTTCTGTGGTTTGATACAGCTGGGCAAAGTTCAGCGCCTTAGCAGCGTGGTCAAGGGCCTTTTGTGGCAAGTTATGCGCTTCATCGAAGACAAATAAGACTTCTTCAGGGTTCGGCAAGACCAGACCACCTCCCAAATCAGCATCACTTAACACTAAGTCATGATTGGCTACGATCACATTGGCTGCCATCATTTCTTTTCGCACACGATAGTATGGGCAACTCAGATATTGTGAGCAATTTTTGCCTGCGCACCCTTCGGAATCGGTTGAAATTTGATGCCACAGATCAGGCGCTATGCTCCCACTATAACTATCTCTGTCTCCATCCCATATTTCTCTATCCCATTCTTGGAACAGTTGTTGTGCTTTTTGTTGTTGTCTCGCTTGTTGGTATTTAGCATCAACATCTAATGATAATGTTTGCTGACTTTCCTCTAGCCTGACACGAGATAATTTACTTGGGCACATATACCGCCTGCGCCCTTTTGCCTGTACAAAACGTAATGGCAGATCAGTCGCATCTCGAAAATCAGGTAAATCCTTTTGCAATAATTGCTGTTGTAAATTAACGGTTGCTGTACTGATGACCAGTGTTTTCTTCTGGGCCAATGCTATGTCAATGACCCCGGCTAAATAGGCTAACGTTTTACCAACACCTGTTGGTGCTTCAACAACCGCTACACGCTGATAGGTGGGTTGTTTTAAACGCTCAGCAATAAACTCGCTCATCTGGCGCTGATGTGGTCGCGCTTTAAAGTCAGCCATTGAACGTTCGATACTATCGAATAAAACTTGTACCACTTTAAATTCGCTTTATGTTTCGACGAGTCAAATAACGTTTTCCAAATAGCACAGTTTTACTCAACCTCATCTGCTATCGGTAGAAGTTCTTCAACTAATAACTGTAATTGTCGTTGTGATCTATACTCATTGACGTCTAATCGGTAGCGCAATAATGCTTGCTGGCCTGCTTCTAACCAATCTGGCCGTGTCTGGCCAAAAGCCATCGCCGTCACATGTCGTTGATCAGCTAGAGATACGACCAACTTAAGGTGATTTTGAAGCTGGCCGACTAATTTGAACGACTCAATTTTGAAAACACCATGAAATTGTGGCTCTGGAAAACCCTGTCCCCAAGAGGCTATATGTGGCAATTGTTCCGCCAATGATTGTGTCATTTCATCACAGCTTAATTCACCATCTGATAAGCGTTGTTTATTCAAATTGTCCGGTTCAACCATTTCTCCTAAAGCTACTAAGAATAAACGATGAAATTCTGCTAAGTGTGCTTTTTTAATCGTTACGCCTGCCGCCATAGCATGCCCACCAAAGTGACTTAAAACATCAGGGGCTTTAGTAGCCACCAGCGCCAATACATCTCGTATATGTACACCGGGAATGGAACGAGCCGATCCCTTTATCTCTGTCTCACTACTCGGTGCAAAAGCAATGACAGGACGGTGCTGTTTTTCTTTGATACGTGATGCTAATAGACCAACAACACCTTGATGCCATGATTCATCGTAGAGGCAATACCCCAATGGCACCTCATCATTATCGAATGATAATTGGTCTAATTGCGCGATGGCATCTTCCTGCATTGTTTGCTCAACATCTCTGCGCTGTCGGTTAATATCATCCAACTCGATCGCCAAGGTACGTGCTCTATTCGAATCATCTGTGAGCAATGTATCTATGCCAACACCCATATTGTCTAAACGCCCTGCTGCATTCAGCCTCGGTCCGATAGCAAATCCCATATCGCTACTGGTGCATTGTGTCATCTCTTTGCCAGCGACGGTCATTAAGGCTGTGATGCCTGCACAGGCTTTACCTGCTTTTATTCTGGCTAACCCGAGTGATACCCATGTGCGATTTAAACGATCCAATTTAACAACATCAGCCACTGTGCCTAGGGCTAGCAAATCGGTCAATGTCATCAAGTTTGGCTCATTAATACCTTGTTGCTCAAACCAACCCAGTTGTCTCAATCGTTTCCTTAACCCAAGTAGTAAATAGAAACAGACACCTACGCCGGCTAAATGCTTACTTGGGAATGTATCTCCGTGTTGGTTTGGATTGATAATCGCATCTGCCGCGGGTAAGACCTCACCCGGTAAATGATGATCGGTGACTAAGACTTTCATGCCTCTTTGCTGTGCAGCTGTAACCCCTGCATTGCTCGCAATACCATTATCGACGGTGATTAGAAGATCGGCTTGATTCTCTTGTGGTATTTCCTCTAGTAATGCAGGTGTGAGGCCATAACCATGGATAAAGCGATTCGGAACAATATAGTCAATGTTTCTGACTCCCATTGCTTTGAGGCCTCTTATAGCCACGGCACAACTGGTTGCGCCATCTGTGTCGAAATCAGCCACAATCGTAATACGCCAGTTTTCTGTTAATGCTTGTATTAGCAAACTCACTGCGTTGTCCATGCCGAGTAGTTGTTGAGGCTTAGGCAAGTCTGCCAAGGGATAACATAAGTCTTGCTCGTGCTTTATCCCTCTGGCTGCTAAAACCTTTCGCACCGCCAGCGGCCAGGTCTCTGGTAAACTTTCCCAGCCTTCAGAGACTCTTTCTACAATTCTAGGCATTATCTTCACCAAAAACGCCAACGACGAGATGGTGTAATGTGATATTCAGCAAAGCCAGGGATTTGAAGCACGAGCTGATCTATTTTTGCTTTTGAAACCTGCTTCCACAATGGTTCAAATACTGTTTTATCTAATGCTTGCAGCTTGGTCTGCCAATTTGACTCAGTATCCAATGCCTCTAATAACCATAAATGATCTCCCGGTGACCACGGAAGTGTTGGTTCAGTTTTAATAAGTGACTGTGTTTTAGCGGATAATTCGGCCAATAATGGTAATTCCCCTGAAATACTTGCCCATCGTTTTAAGGTCGGATTAAAAGTACCCATACCCCAAAACCAAACACTATTTATCGGGTGTTGTTGGCTGGCAATACGGTGTTGGTTTAAATCAGATTGGTAGAGCTGCATTTGAATTTCGTTCCATAAACTCAACCACTGCTTTCTGTCTTGGCCCATAGGTAAGTAATTATCAACACTTCTTCCTTCGACTTCTTCGATCGCACTGAATTGAATATCTGGGGTTTGCTTTAACGCTAGTTGCCAATCTGTTGGCGTCACCTGTTGTAACTCGCCTAGCTCAGACAACAGAGGTTGGATCTCCTCAATTAATTCAGCACTTTCTTGCTCAGTTACCGTCAAGCCTTCAGCAAAAAGCAATAAACGATCTCTATCAGCATGCAGATAACAAGGGTCCGCTTTTATGATTAGTTCACCTGTTGACCGTAAATTCCCAATCGGTAAATCTCTACCCGTTAATGGGCTGTCATTAAAGTGATTAAATAATATTCTATTCAGCCCTGTCGCTTTATCGTATCGCTTTGCTTTGTTGAGTAATTTAGCCAGATACGTCGGGATCGTTGCCTTATTTATATCCTGACTTAACACCGCGGCCATACCTGGCATGATCAGTGTTAATTCAGTTCTGGCCATAATGTAAGACTTGGCGAACAAAAGGAATAGTCAAGCGACGTTTTGCCGCCAATGACGCTTTATCTAAGGCATGTAAGAAATGGACCAACTCAATTAAATCTCGACTATGGTGTCGCAATAAATATTGAGCGACCTCGATTGGCATATCGAGTCCCCTCGCCTTAGCTTGCATAATCATCACTTGTTGTTTGGCATTGTCATCTAAACTCTCTAACTGGTAGATTAATCCAGTTGCTAAACGTGAGCGTAAATCTGCTAGTTCTATCTGCAATGTCGCTGGATTATGCCGTGATGTGACTAATAGCTGACATCCTGAATCTTGTAACCTATTAAAACAATGAAATAAGCCTTCTTGCCATTGCTTATTATTAGCCACTGCCTCTAATTCATCTAAGCAAACCAAATCTAAGTTTTCTAGCGACTGCAAAACTTCTGGTGATGCTGTTTTAACTAAATCCGCTAAAGGTAAATAAAGTGCTTTTTTCTGATTGGCCTGGGCTTTATCGATAATCGCTAATGATAAATGTGTCTTACCTGATGAATCCTCACCCCATAAATAGAGGAACCGAGGTAATGTTTCTTTACAAAAAGAATCGACCACCTCAGACAATTCCTGTTGGCTGAAATGAAAGTTTGTTAGTTGATAAAGTTCTTGCGGGTTTAACCGCAATGGCAGTTGAGTTGCTGACAAAATTAGGACCTGCTGATCTTTCGTAGACAATTCTGCAGAGGATTATTTTCCCTCTCAACAAGGCGGAATAAGCGCAGTGTAGTTATTCTACATAAGTGCATGACAACGATGTGGAGAGGGGAAATAAACTCTGTCCTCCGGATTGGGTCTAAAATGACGCTACTCTGCGTTACTCGTCGTTTATTTGGAACAACCAAATTGCTCTCCTCGTGCCTTGATTAACATCATTTTAGACCCAACAGGCTTGGCTATGAAAGATCAACAGGTCCTAAACCTGCTCTTCGTCGACGGAATAAAGCTCGCTATCCAAATAACGTTTATGAGTATGACGTAATAGCACCATTACAACCGCTGCAACCGGCAAGGCCAGTAACACCCCAATAAACCCGAACAGTTGAGCCCCTGCCATCACAGCAAACAAAACGGCAACGGGATGTAGCCCTATACGTTCACCGACAAAGCGAGGTGTTAATACCATCCCTTCTATTAATTGTGCAACACCGAAAACAACCGCTACCATGATGACTGGCATCCATTCATGAAACTGAAAGAATGCCGCAACACCTGCTAACCCTATTCCAACAATAAGCCCGAGGTAAGGCACAAAACTGACTATACCGGCAATGACGCCCAATAACAGAGCTAATTCAAGACCGATAAAACTAAGCCCTAGTGTATAAATAATAGCCAGTGCAAACATCACCATTAATTGGCCTCGTATAAAGGCCGCTAACATCTCATCACATTCTAAAGATAGCGCGATAACTTGCTTAGCATAACGTCTTGGTAGTAAGGCACGAAACCGAGCCACAATATCATCCCAGTCTCTTAATAAATAAAATGTTAATACTGGGACTAAAACCAAATTGGTTAGCCACTGTAAAATGGCAAACCCTGAACGGGTCATATAACTGAATAAACTTCCCGCTACTTGGCTGACATTGGTCCAATATTCGACAAAAGTTTGTTTAATACTACTGACATCAAAGATTTCTACTGGAAAACCCATTGAACCTAACCATGGAATCGTCGTAGATTGAAAAAGTGTTAAATATTCAGGGAGTCGCTTAAATAAGGCACCCACTTGTACAGTCAGTAAAGGTACCAACACTAAGAATAACAGTAGGCCTAAGGTTAACAGCACGGCATAGACAATCGAGACTGATAAGGAGCGAGATAAATTCTTAGCTTCTAACTTATCGACAATAGGATCGCCTAGATATGCAAATAAAGCAGCGATAAAGAAAGGCATCAATACTGGTGCTAATAAATAAAACACCCAGCCAAACGCTAACGTTGCGACGATCAGAAACAGCTTATGTGCGTCAGAAACTAATTGCTCTTGTGCTGCTGCCATGCCCGCCTTCCCCAAATTAATATATATTCTGCCCCACTGATAATGACACTAACGATCACCAATGAAATCCCAATTTCAATCCAATCTTGAATTGCTAGGCCAGCATAATGCTGCACTATGACAGCAAATACCAATACTATTTGTATTAAAGTATTTATTTTACTACTCCAGACTGGGTGTACCTTAACCTCCCCAAATAGGTAATGGTAAGATATGACACCAAATACAATCATGATATCTCTACCTAATACCAGCCACAGCAACCAACTCGGTAGAAAACCTAACCATGTCAGCGTCGCGAAACTCGCCACCAATAATAATTTATCTGCCAAAGGATCCAAGATAGAGCCTAAGCGTGACTCCCAATGATAGTGTTTTGCAAGAAACCCATCTAACGCATCAGAAACACCCGCGATAGCAAATAACACCATAGCCAAACCAAACTGGTGGTCTACTAGTGCTGCAATCACCGGTATCACTAATAAGATACGGAGAATAGAAATTAAATTTGGGATATCTTTTCTAGTCAAGGTCGTAACCGATAATAAATAATGTCTGTATTGGGTTGCCGCGTTTGATCACGCTCTTTTATTAACAGGCCATCACTTTGTATTACTTGGTTAAACAGTGTCAAGCCAGATGTTAAGCGTAATTGTAAATCAAGCTGCTTATCTTTCAAGCTCACAATATCCACTTGTGACATAGTTCTTAGCCCATTCAGATAGGATTGTACCCTTGAATAATCTGTAAAATCTTTAATATCGCTAATGACCATGTGGTAATTACGCTTAGATGCTTGCTTATCAACGATGGCCAACTCGCCTGCTAATGTATCTGCAATCAAATTCATACCTGCTGACAGAGCAGATGCTAATTCGCCCTCACTTTCATGGCGTTGTAACTCCCCTGCTTTTAACCACTGCCAAGCGATAGATACGCTGTTTGGCTGTGTCACAACATTTGCCAATATGATGATATCTGCACCATAACGTTTTGATGCTTGCACAAATGCACTGTCTTCACCGATTGGTAACGCAGATTGGGCAAAACGAAGATGATGTTGGTCTTGTAAATCCATTAGCGGAAAAAAACGGGTAAGCCAAGTTGCTGCGCTGCCTTTTGTACTGCCTGATAGGCTGCGGCATTCTCATCTTCTGCCCCGAGCACTTTCTGGCTATTGCCATTATTAATCACTAACCATACAACACTCTCTGGCCTCGACTTATGCCAAATAGGTAAGCCCATTGATGATATAGCCTGATTTAATGCTTCCTCATTAAAGGTCAATCGTAACTGTTGATTGGCTAATGTTGGGTCACGTTCATAAGCATAGTGTGTGACAAACTGGTCCGCTTGTTCTAACAGTCCACTCAAATCTTTTTTCGCTAAGGTTGATTGTTTACCAACGACTTTGATTAAAACCTGCTGTAAAATCGTGGCAGTTGCGCGTTGCCTTTCAGCTTCATTTTGGCTTGATATCACAGTACGTGATTGATACAAATCGGTCACTTCAGCAGCGAAGCTTGTTGTGCCCATCAGGGAAATTAGCACAAAAAATAATCTGGACATTATGGTATTCTATCACGCTGTTTTTACAGGCGTGAATGCCGACTTTTTACTTCAGGATTAGCAAATGACCAATGTCACCGACTCAGACTCTTCATCTCTATCTTCTTTGAGTTACCGCGATGCGGGAGTTGATATTGAGGCGGGTAATGCCTTAGTTGACCGTATTAAACCTTTTGCCGCTAAAACACGTCGCCCAGGCGTTATGGCTGGTCTTGGTGGTTTTGGTGGTTTATTTGAACTTCCTGTTGATCGATACAAACACCCTATCCTTGTCTCAGGTACAGATGGTGTAGGAACAAAGCTCCGTTTAGCCATCGAATCTGCCATTCATGACACTATCGGCATCGACTTAGTCGCCATGTGTGTCAATGATATTATTGTCTTAGGTGCAGAACCCCTCTTCTTCTTAGATTATTATGCTACAAGCAAGTTAGATATTGATGTCGCGACCTCGGTTGTCTCTGGTATTGCAGATGGTTGTCTGCTTTCCGGTGCTGCATTAGTCGGTGGTGAAACCGCTGAAATGCCAAGTATGTATGAAGATGGTGATTATGACTTAGCTGGTTTTTGTGTTGGCGTTGTTGAAAAAGAACGCGTTATCGATGGAAGCCAGGTCAAGGCTGGTGATGTGTTAATCGGTTTAGCTTCGTCAGGTCCACACTCAAATGGTTATTCACTGATTCGTAAAGTACTCGAACGAAGCGGTCAGTCATTATCTTCTCAACTCGGTGATAAAACACTTGGCGAGCACTTATTAGCCCCAACCCAAATTTACGTTAAGTCACTATTGGCACTACATGAGAAAGTCAATATCCATGCTTTGTCGCACATCACCGGTGGAGGTTTACTTGAAAATATTCCTCGTGTCTTACCCGATAATGTGAATGCTGTTATTGCAGCAAATAGCTGGCAACGGCCGACTATTTTTGACTGGCTACAAGAACAAGGCAACATTGTTGATGAGGAAATGTACCGTACCTTTAATAATGGTATCGGCATGGTCGTTTGCGTTGATGAATCGGATGTTGAACAAACCCTATCACTTCTAACTGAATTAGGTGAAACTGCAACGCAAATTGGTCATATTGTTGCTGCCGACAATGTAACACCTCAAGTTATTATTCAGTAATGACAGCAGTCAATAACGGACGGGCTAGACTCGTTATCCTTATTTCTGGTCGCGGTAGTAATATGGTTTCTATTCTTAAAGCCATTGATGAAAAACAGCTTGATGCTAACATTGTTGCTGTGATTAGTAACCGACCTGATGCCGCGGGTTTAATCTCTGCCGCTGACCGTGATATTGCCACGGCTGTTGTTGACCATACCCAATATGATGATCGAAATAGTTTTGATAGCGCTTTAGCCGAATCAATCGATCGTTTTAACCCTGACTTGGTTATCCTCGCTGGGTTTATGCGAATTCTAACCGCTGATTTCGTCAATCACTACTCTGACAAGTTGCTGAATATACATCCTTCATTATTACCCAAGTTTAAAGGTTTAAATACCCATCAACGTGCCATTGATGCGAAAGAACCTGAACATGGTGCTACAGTTCATTTTGTGACGGCAGAACTTGATGACGGCCCTATTGTCTTACAAGCAAAGGTGCCCGTTCTGGTTGATGATGATGCAAAGACATTGGCTAAACGGGTCTTGGTTGAAGAGCATCAGTTATATCCGAATGCTATCAAGAAAATTATTCAGGAGCGGGCTTTATAATCGCTATCAACTTCATGAACAAATGTCTTATTTCCTGCTTATTCCTGCTGTTTTCTTCGACACTGTTCGCACAAGTTTTACCCGATTTTTCTGCTAACTACCTTATTCGCCTCAATGGCATTCAAGCGGGTGAATTGAAACGTAGTCTCGTCACTCAACCTGATGGCAACCGTCTATTTAAGTCCCAAACTCAAGCCAAAGGTGTTTTTGCCTTTTTTAAGCCCGAGAAAATCGTTGAAACCAGTTTATATCAGCATCATGACAATACGATTGTCCCCCTACATTATCGCTATATTCGTACCGGTGGTAAGAAAGACAAAACAATGGCGCTAGACTTTGACTGGCAAGAACAACAGCTCCATATTGATGATAAAAAACGTCCTTGGTCGTTAACACTGACGGAAGGCACATTAGATAAGCTGGTTTATCAACTCGCCCTTATGACAGATTTGGCCGCAAACCATCATCAGTTTAATTACCAAATTGCCGATGGTGGCAAGATAAAGCAGTATAAAATCACTGAAATCAGCCGCGAAACGATCTCTACGCCGCTTGGTAATATTGAAACAATTAAACTCACACGCGAGCGCAATCGCCCCAAAGATCGTAAAACAACACTTTGGTGCGCTCCAAGTTTAAACTACCTGCCTGTCATGCTTGAGCACATCGAAAAAGATGGTACTGTGTTTACCGCAAGCATCCGACGTTTATCAGGTATTGATAGTCAAAATGCTTTTACCCCGCTTGTAGACAAATAATCCTTCCATTTCACCTCTCTTCCACTGGGTTAATCAATGGCTGAAAAAAAATTTGAAATCTTAAGTGAGACAACGCCTTTTCAAGGTTTTTTTAGTGTCAAACAGTTTGAACTTAAACACAGCTTATACAAGGGTGGCTGGAGCCAAACAATTAACCGAGAAGTTTTTCATCGTGGTAACTGTGTTGCCGTTTTACTTTACGATCCTGACCGTGATGAAGTTGTCATGATTGAACAATTTCGTATGGGGGCAATACAGCTACCTGAGGAACAGGCTTGGCTCATAGAAATTGTGGCTGGTGCGATTGAAGAAGGTGAAACTGCCGAAAACGTTGCCTATCGAGAATCTCTAGAGGAAGCGAACTGTAATATAGAAACACTTATTAAAATTAATGAATTCTTTACTTCACCTGGTGGCACTTCTGAGTTACTGACTTTATTCTGTGGCAAAGTTGATACTCGGGATGTCGGTGGCGTACATGGCCTAGATTCAGAAGATGAAGATATCTCTGTAACAACAATGAAATTTGATGCTGCTTACCAGTTATTACTCGACGGTAAAATATTATCCGCCATCCCCATCATCGCCTTGCAATGGCTTTATATTAACCGTGACTCATTACGCCAACAGTGGCGGAAATCGGCCTAATCTTATCGTTTTTTGACTTGATAGCGCGCTTTCAGGCAATGAGACTGTCCCTGCTCTAACGTGATCAAATCTTTTGCTGCATTGGCTGTTTCTATACAGATAAATGCCTGATAAGCGTTTGCTATCATATCTGACAGAGACTTAATCGTTTCAGGACCAGGATTCCAGACCACAGTGGTATTACTGCCTTGGCCATCAATGACAATCTCACGTCCAAACCCTTCATCAAATAATCTTACTGTTTTCGGGACATCGAAGTAAATTCTATCTATCTCGCCCTGGACCGTTATTTCTTCGTCTTCCTGCTCTTGCGAGAAATCTTTTAACTTATTCAAATAAGGTACGTTATCGAGGTCCTGAATACTGATTACTGCTGTATCACTGATATTAAAATAGGTATGTAATGCTTGGCTAATTTCCATCGCTTTTTCGCCAACATTTTTCGTCGTCAATGCTAGTGTCAAAGACTCACCAACCGTGATTTCCATCATTAATTCAAACGCATGTGGCCAGACAGCTAATGTTGTTTCATCGCTCATCAAGCCAAGTTGAATTGTAGTACTACCATCATCATGGGCTTGTGTCGCCATCACTTGCCATAATAAACGTCTGGCAAAACCATGTGCTGGCCGACCAAAACCAGAAGTGTCATCAGCAAACCATGGCCAGCAAACAGGTGTTCCACCCCTGATCGCTTTGCCTTTTCCATATTCCGCTTTTTCGCTCAAAAAGAAAACATCTTCCGTCTCACCTTTAGGCAGATAAGACACGATATGGCCACCATAAGTTGAAATCACGGCTTTACCATATTGATTATCAATAACTGCCATCACAATGCCAGAAGCGTGTGCTTCAAAGTGCAATTGTTGCTGAAGTGCAAATTCAGTATTTAATTCGTGTTCTGTTTGCATAGTTTTCTTTTGACTTGTTCAACTAAAAAGGCAGACCTGAAGTCTGCCTTTTCTGGACTGTTTGAAGTGATACTTAGTGTTGGTGACCGCCTTCACCATGAACATGTCCGTGTTCTAATTCTTCTGCTGTGGCTTCACGTACTTCACGTACTGTGACATCAAAATTCAAATGAACGCCAGCTAAAGGATGATTGCCATCAACAGTCACCATTTCATCTGTCACTTGTACGACTGTGACTAAAACGGGACCTTGATCTGTTTCAGATTGAAACTGCATGCCTGGCTCAATATTTTCAACACCGCCAAATAATTCTTTTGGCACGTCTTGCTTCATATCTTCATGACGCTCACCGTAAGCCTTAGCAGGTTCAATACTCGCATGTACTTCAGCACCTGCTTCTTGACCTTCTAATGCTTCTTCTAGCCCTTCCACAATATTACCTGCACCATGCAAATAAGCTAATGGACCCGCGCCTTCTGAGCTATCAATCACTTCACCGGCATTATCTTTTAAAGTGTAATCAATCACGACGACTGCGTTTTGTGCGACTTTCATTTTTATTCCTTACATTTATAGGCAAAGGCCGCAGCAGTGTTACTACAGCTTAAAGATACGACAACCGGTTTTGAATATTGACGCGATTATAGCGTTTTTTCTGATACTCTGGCTGTTAAAAACAATATTAGTTTATACAAAGTGTTTATTTTATCATACCCCTCGTTAGCTAAATACATCAGAACCTTATGCCACAATTAATCCTCTTTAATAAGCCCTATGATGTTCTCAGTCAGTTCACTGATGAATCAGGCCGGCAAACATTGAAAGACTTTATTTCGGTTCGTGATGTCTATCCCGCCGGTCGCCTCGACCGAGACAGTGAGGGCCTGTTATTACTCACCGATTCAGGATCATTGCAACATCATATTAGTAGCCCCAAATTTAAGATGACTAAAACTTATTGGGTGCAAGTAGAAAATATTCCAACCGAAACAGCTTTATCAACATTACGTCAAGGCGTTGAGCTCAAGGATGGACTCACTCTGCCTGCTGAAGCGCGATTAATAGACCCTCCGGCATTATCGGAAAGGAACCCACCCATTCGTGAACGACAATCAATCCCTACTCAATGGTTAGAACTTAAAATTACTGAAGGTAAAAATAGGCAGGTTCGCCGTATGACTGCAGCTGTTGGTTACCCTACATTACGTTTGGTTCGTGCTGCCATTGGAGAATGGTCACTAGATGATTTAGCCTCAGGAAAATGGCGCGCCATCACCGTCCCGTCCATGTTAAAATCTGCTGATGATTTGGACTCCAAGAACCACCGTCGCAGCCGTAATAGAACGAAACCAACGCTTTCTGTTCGTAGAAGAGATGATCGCAGGAAAAATGACACTAAATCAACCCGCAGGACACCTCGAAAATAACGAAAGTCTGATTGACGCTGTGATAAGAGAAACCCAGGAAGAAACGGCTTGGCAATTTGAACCAACACATCTTGTAGGCATTTATCGTTGGCAAGCTGCACAAGGTGAAACTTACATTCGTTATTGTTTTTGTGGTGACCTTGGTCAACACAATAAAGAACAAGCTTTAGATCCAGATATACACCAAGCGCTTTGGCTCAGCCACTCAGCATTTTTAAATAGGCAATCTGATATTCGTAGCCCTTTGGTTGCCGATTGTCTTTCAGATTATTTAGCTGGCCAACGTTACCCTCTTTCATTACTGCATAATTAATATGTCACAACAAAACAAAGTCATTGTCGGTTTATCAGGGGGAGTTGATTCCTCCGTTGCTTCTTTACTCCTTACTCAACAAGGCCATGAAGTCGAAGGCCTCTTTATGAAAAACTGGGTCGACTTTGCCGATGAAAGTGAATGTACAGTCGAAGAAGACCGTAAAGATGCCATGTCAGTCGCTGAGTCTGTTGGCTTTCCGTTCAATGAAGCTAATTTTGCAATGGAATATTGGGATCATGTTTTTAAACATTTCCTTGATGAATATCGTGCTGGCCGTACACCCAACCCCGATATTTTGTGCAATAGAGAAATTAAGTTTAAAGCCTTCCTTGATCATGCCATGCAATTGGGTGGCTATCTTATTGCGACTGGACACTATGCCCGCGTTGAGAAACGAGGTGAAACCTATTGTCTATTAAAAGGCCTAGATCATAATAAAGATCAAAGCTATTTCCTTTATACCTTAGGTCAACCTCAACTTTCTCGTACTTTATTCCCCTTGGGCGAACTGCCAAAACCAGAAGTCCGACGACTTGCTGAACAAGCTGGTTTTATTACCCATAATAAAAAAGACAGCACGGGTATTTGTTTTATTGGTGAGCGGCGCTTTAGAGAGTTTTTAAGCCGTTACATTCCTGCCCAACCTGGCGAAATGAGAACCCCTGATGGTGAGTATATCGGTGAACATAGCGGCTTAATGTATTACACCCTAGGACAAAGGCAAGGATTGGGCATCGGTGGCCGAAAAGACAGTACTGGTGAACCTTGGTTTGTGGCGGGTAAAGATATGGATAATAAAATTCTCTACGTTGTTCAAGGCGATCACCCTTGGTTGCATAGCCAATCACTTATCGCTGAACAATTATCCTGGGTCTCAGGTGAACCGCCGGCTTTCCCCTGTTATGTTAGTGCGAAAACCCGTTATCGCCAACCCGTTCAAGCCTGTGTGATTGACCAAAATGAACAAGGCCAATTAGTGGTGACTTTTGAGGAATCACAGCGTGCTGTCACACCGGGCCAATCTGTGGTGTTTTACCAAAATGATAACTGTTTGGGCGGTGGTATTATTGTTAAAACAGATGCGCCGGGAGTCCACCCATGACGCGCTATGATAATAAAGAACGTGATCGTGTCATTGCGCTAGCAGCTGTGATACAAGTAGCCCATCTTGTGCATAATATTGCCAATGATGGCAGCGCAGACCCCGCAGCCACTCTCCCTTTATTAAATAGCTTACTCATGACCGATGCCGAATCTACGGAATCTGTCTATGGCGGTTTGGCGCATTTAAAGGTTGGTTTAGAACAATTACATATTCAATTGGTTAAAAATAAAACCAAACATCAAGTGACTCAAATCCAATATGCCGTTAATTTATTGCGGTTAGAGCGTCGGCTTGCAAAATCAGCTGCGATGACTGATGTATTAACGCTTGAGATTGATCAACTCCCCCAACATATCGAATATTTTGATGGGATTGAACATCCACAGGTGATAGCGCGTTTAGCTGATATTTATAAACGTACCATCAGTAACCTCACGCCCTTTATTAAAGTCTACGGTGAGGAACGCTTTTTAGATAACACCAGTAATGCCAATTTGATTCGTGCTTTGTTATTAACGGGTATACGCTCCGCTATCTTATGGCATCAAAAAGGCGGTCGTTACTGGCAGTTCTTATATCAATCTAAAAAGATTACCGCTATCACTGACGACTTATTATCAACTCTCAGACAATAAATTCATAAAAAAGGCTGCTTTGATTTCAAAGCAGCCTTTATCATTACACCTTTTTGCAATTTGTCTTAATCAGACGTTGTGGCGTATTCTGCAATTTCATGGAAATTAAGGTAACGGTAAATATCATCGGCCATTGGCTTAATACCCGCCACTTTTTCTAAATATTCTTTAGGCGTTGGTAAGCGGCCTAGACTTGCCACCACTGCGGCTAACTCTGCTGATGACAAGTAAACATCCGCACCATTACCTAAACGATTTGGGAAGTTACGGGTTGATGTTGAAACAACCGTTGCATTATCCGCAACGCGTGCTTGGTTACCCATACATAATGAGCAACCCGGTGTTTCAGTTCGCGCACCAACACGCCCAAAGGTGCTATAGATACCTTCTTCTGTTAACTGACGCTGATCCATTCTGGTCGGCGGTGCAACCCATAATTTAGTCGGTAAATTACCTAGCCCTTCTAACACTTTACCTGCCGCGCGGTAATGGCCAATATTGGTCATGCACGAGCCAATAAATACTTCATCAATCTCAGCGCCCGCTAATTCTGATAATGGCTTAATATCATCAGGATCATTTGGACACGCTAATAACGGCTCGGTAATCGTTGCTAAATCAATTTCTATGACTTCAGCATATTCTGCATCTGCGTCACGCTCCATTAATTCTGGATTAGCTAACCACGCTTTCATTGCATCGATGCGACGTTCAATACTGCGGGCATCTTCATAGCCTTCTGCAATCATCCATTCTAATAAGGCGACATTAGAATTTAAAAACTCAATAATCGGTTCTTTATTCAAATGTACTGTACAACCATTGGCTGAACGTTCAGCAGACGCATCTGACAATTCAAAAGCTTGCTCTACTTTTAAGTCAGGTAAACCCTCAATCTCTAGTACGCGGCCATTAAAGATATTTTTCTTACCTTTTTTCTCAACGGTCAATAATCCCTTTTGGATCGCAGCATAAGGAATCGCATTGACCAAATCTCGTAATGTAATGCCAGGCTGCATTTCACCTTTAAACCTCACCAATACGGATTCTGGCATATCAATGGGCATTACACCCAGTGCAGCACCAAACGCCACTAACCCCGATCCCGCTGGAAAACTAATGCCCATTGGAAAACGTGTGTGTGAGTCACCGCCTGTACCTACTGTATCAGGCAAAATCATCCGGTTTAACCATGAGTGAATAACACCATCACCCGGTCGTAACGATACACCGCCGCGTGTGCTGATGAAATCAGGTAATTCGTGTTGAAGCTTAATATCAACTGGTTTTGGATAAGCGGCGGTATGACAAAACGACTGCATCACCAAGTCAGCAGAAAAACCTAAACAGGCTAATTCTTTCAGTTCATCACGTGTCATTGCGCCTGTTGTATCTTGTGAACCGACGGTTGTCACTTTAGGTTCGCAATAGGTACCTGGACGAACACCTTCGACACCGCAGGCTTTACCGACCATTTTTTGCGCTAAGGTAAACCCTTTACCCGTGTCATCTGGTGCAACAGGTCGAACAAACACGTCGGATGCTGGCAAATTGAGCGTTTCACGCGCACGATCTGTTAAACCACGGCCGATAATAAGTGGGATACGGCCTCCTGCTCTGACTTCATCAGCTATGGTAGTCGGACGTAATTCAAAAGTGGAGACGAGCTCGCCCGCTTCATTAGTGATTTTACCTTCGTTGGGATAGATCGTGATGACATCACCCATTTCAAGAGCTTGTACATCACATTCAATTGGTAAAGCGCCTGAATCTTCCGCTGTGTTAAAGAAAATAGGCGCAATGTTTCCACCCAAAATCACACCACCTTGGCGCTTATTAGGAACATAAGGAATATCATCTCCCATATGCCATAGCACTGAGTTAATGGCAGATTTACGTGACGACCCCGTACCCACAACATCGCCGACATACGCAAGAGGATGACCTTTTTGTTTTAAGGTTTCAATTTGCGTTAACCCGTCGGGCATTTTACTGACTAACATCGCTTTGGCATGTAACGGAATATCTGGTCTGCTCCAAGCTTCTGTTGCTGGTGATAGATCATCGGTATTTGTCTCACCAGGTACCTTAAAGACAGTAACAGTAATTTTGTCTGCTAATGGTTGACGGGCATTAAACCAGTCCGCTTTTGCCCAAGCTTCTAATACCCTTTTCGCATGGTCATTGGTTTGCGCTTTTTCAACTACGTCATGGTAAGCATCGTAAATAAGTAAGGTGGTAGAAAGTGCTTTTTCTGCAGCATCTGCTGTTTCTGCCACATCTAACAGTGCAATTAAGGCATCGATGTTATAACCACCCATCATCGTACCGAGTAATTCGGTTGCTCTGACTGGTGTAATGAGCTCACAATTCACATTGCCTTTAGCCACATCTGTTAAGAAACCGGCTTTAACATAAGCTGCTTGGTCGACACCAGGTGGAACACGATGAATCAGCAATTCAAGGCATTGCTCACTATCCGCATTATTAGCTTCTTTAAGCTGTGAAATTAAGGCTGTCACCTGTTCAGCATCTAAAGGTAAAGGGGGCAAACCCTCTTGGGCGCGTTGTTCAACGTGATCTTGATAGGCTTTCAGCACGCAGTTGTCTCCGACTGTTGAGATAATAAAACCGCTATTTTACCTTAAATATCACAATCTCACTTAGTGAAAACCCTAATCTGATATAATTTCTGCCTTATTTTTAGCTGATTATTTACCGGAGTTTTCATGGATCTGTCCCCTTTGACTGCCCTATCCCCTATCGATGGCCGTTATGCTGATAAAACAAAATCATTACGCCCGTTCTTTAGTGAGTATGGTTTGTTACGCGCTCGGGTTGAAGTGGAGTTACGTTGGCTACATTTACTCGGTGCCAATGCCGATATTGCTGAAGTGCCTAAACTTAGTGCTGATGCTGAAGATTTCATCAATAATATTATCCTCAACTTTTCTGTTGAAGATGCCGCTGAAATTAAAGAAATTGAGCGCGAAACCAATCATGACGTTAAAGCCGTTGAATACTTTATCAAGCGACAATTCAAAGCCAATGATGAGTTAAATAAAGTCAATGAGTTTGTCCACTTTGCTTGTACATCTGAAGATATTAATAATACCGCCTATGGCTTGATGCTTAAGCAAGCGCGTGAGGCTGTTATCCTGCCTCAAATGGACACTATCGTCGGTACCTTACGTAAATTAGCTCACGAACATGCTGAAACGCCAATGTTGTCGCGTACACATGGCCAACCAGCTTCCCCCACCACATTAGGTAAAGAAATTGCCAATGTTGTACACCGACTTGAACTTCAACGTACCCATGTTGCCGCTGTCTTATTGTTCGGCAAAATGAATGGTGCTGTCGGTAATTACAATGCCCACCTTTCTGCTTACCCTAATGTTGACTGGCCAATGATGGCACATGCTTTTGTCACTGGATTAGGTTTACGCTGGAATCAATATACAACTCAGATCGAGCCACATGATTATATGGCAGAATTATTTCAAGCTATGATTCGTTTTAACACGGTCTTACTCGATTTTTGTCGTGATATTTGGAGCTATATTTCGATTGGTTACTTTAAACAAAAAACAGTCAAAGGCGAAATTGGTTCATCAACAATGCCACATAAAGTGAATCCAATTGATTTCGAAAATGCTGAAGGTAATTTAGGTATTGCGAATGCCATGTTTGATCACTTGGCGATTAAATTGCCCGTCTCTCGCTGGCAACGTGATCTCACCGATTCAACTGTATTGCGTAATCTAGGCATTGGCTTTGCCCACAGTTTATTGGCTTACAGCTCGGCCTTAAAAGGCATTGGAAAATTAGAAGCTAATCCTGATGCCATGATGCATGACCTTGATACAAACTGGGAAGTATTAGCTGAGCCTATCCAAACTGTAATGCGTCGTTATGGCATTGAAAATCCGTATGAAAAACTAAAAGACTTAACCCGTGGTCAAAGGGTCAATGAACAAATTATGTCTGATTTTATTGATACCTTGGATTTACCGGATGAAGCCAAAGCACAGTTACACCAACTTACGCCAGACAACTATATTGGAAATGCGGCTGAGCAAGCACGCAACTGCTAATGCCTGAAGCACCTGTTCATTTTGATGGCCGTGAGCAAGCACGTGATCTGACCTTATCGCTTGTGCAGCAGGCAAAAAAACGGATTTGTTTTTTTGGCACGACATTAGATTCTGTTCTATTTAATCATGCAGATTGTCTTGAGGCCATCAGTACTTTTGCTCGCCGTACACCTCGTACTAAAGCACAGTTTATTGTTCACAATACCCAGCAAGCTCTATCGCAAGGTCATGGCTTAATTGGTTTAAGTCAAAAACTCACAAGCTCCATTGCCATTGAAGTGACTGATCCGCAGCACAGGCAACTAACACAGTATTTTCTACTCATTGATGATATGGCTTATTTGTTTGGACAACACGTTACACGCTACCATGGACGTGTATCATTTGATGATGTGTCAGAAACACGACAATTGCAGCAATTATTTGAACAGATCTGGGCTCACGGTCATCCCGATCTCCTAACAAGGCGGTTAGCGTTATGAAACCCATTTTATTCGCTCTATTCTTTGTTTTTAGCTCGATTGCAATAGCTGATGCCAAAATCGAAACCATTCAGCTCAATCATCGATTGGCGGTCGAAGTTTTGCCTGAAATTCAGGCCTTTTTACCTGAAAAAGCAACGGCACGTGCCTTCAATGACTTTATTATTGTTAAAGCTGAACCTAAAGACTTACGTCAGATAAAAACCTTAATCAAACAACTCGATACACCACCGCAACGGTTAATAGTTACCGTCTTAAAAACCTATGATGTTATACAAGATCACGAGCAGCAAGCAGTGTCTGCTCATGTTGATGTCCGTGATAGAGATTTATCAGGCTCTGTATCAATACAGCGTTGGTCTACGCAAGATACAAAAAATGATGAACAGTTTTACCAAGCTCAAGGCTTAGCAAACAACCCCATTTATATCGATATGAGTCAGGATATACCGCAGTCTGAACAATATCTCGTGCTTCGTAATGATGGTGATTTAGCTGTTCAAACTGAGACCCAGTACCTCAATATCAACAGCGGTTTTCGTGCTGTAGCACGCATCTTGCCTAATCACCATGTCACGCCCGATATTCACCCAAGATTTAGTGATTTCTCAAATCAAACGGGCGTTATTAATAGTAGCCAAATCGTCACAAGCTTATCTGGCCCAGCAGCTACTTGGCTTGAATTAGGGCAAATTGATAATAAAAAAGATATTCGAAAATACGGTACATCGCAATACAATACCCACGTTAAGAAACAGCAGCATATTTATATTAAAGTAGAACAACTATAACCTTCACACACTTTCACCCATTTAAGAGTACTTATGAATATTAAAGAAGCGATCGCCAGTCGTCGATCTGTTAAGCATTTTGATCCTGAACATATTATGTCTGAAGCAGAGATCGAAGAATTGATGTCACATGTCATTCTATCTCCGACTGCTTTTAATATTCAGCATTGGCGGTTTGTGCGTGTTGTCGATACTGAAAAGCGCCAGCAAATTAAGGCTGCTAGTTGGCAACAAGCTCAAGTGACTGATGCCTCTCTTTTATTGGTTGTTTGTGCAGACTTAAATGCTTGGGAAAAACAGCCCGAGCGTTATTGGCGCGAAGCACCACAAGAAGTTCAAGATTTTTTTGTCCCCGCGATTGCAGATTACTATACCAACCATCATCAAGCACAGCGGGATGAATGCTTTAGATCAGCCAGCATTGCTGCGATGAGTATTATGCTCATGGCTAAAGAAATGGGTTATGACAGTTGCCCAATGGATGGATTTGATTTTGATGAAGTCGCCAAGATTATCGATTTACCACACGATCATATTATTACTATGATGGTTGCCGTTGGTAAGAAAAAAGAAGATGCGCGTCCACGTGCTGGTCAATTACCACTTAATGAAGTGTTATTAACTGACAGTTTTAAATAATCGGTGGATTTGCTTCTGATGTAATGTTTCGGCCTTTCTGTTTCGACTGATATAAGGCTCTGTCTGCACGTTGTAAGAAGCTATCGACCCCTTCTGATAAGCAGTAATTTGCAACACCAAATGACATCGTTATTTGGCCAAGAGATTCTTTGCTGTCACGTCGTTGGATTCGTTTAGCTGACATTTCTTCTCTAATCGCTTCTGCAATCGCTTTAGCATCTTCAAGTGATGTATTGATCATTGTAATGGTGAACTCTTCACCCCCATAACGAGCTACAAAGTCGCGACCTTTTACTGTTGCTTTAATAATATTAGCAACGACTTTTAGCACTTGATCACCCAGTAAATGACCATGTTTGGCATTGAGATCTCTGAAATAATCTAAATCACAGAAAATAATAGAAAGGCTTTGCTTATCTTGTTCTGCTTCTGCAACTGTTGTTTGGATATATTCATCAAACGATTTGCGATTGGCTAAGCCTGTTAAACGATCTATTTTCGCTTGTTTTTTGTTGTCTTCAATATCGGCTTTAATTTCTTCGATATCGACCATTGCTGCATTCAATCACTCTGTTAACTGTTGGCTTGATGACATCGCTTGTTTGGTTTCATTCATCACATCATGAATCACGTCATGGATTTGTTCGCGTGACATATCTGGATGAAGTTTGGCTAATGCATCTGCCAATTGCTCAGTTGATTGTGAAGCAGCAGTGGAGCCTTTTTGGGCAAATTTTTGTATTTCTTGGGGTAACTGACGTAAATCTGTCCGTTGTTCTTGTAGGTTGAGTTCTTCTTTTTCTGGGCCCAGAAAACGTTCGTAGAGCTCTGTTGTACGCTGGTTTGTAAACGTACCATGTTCCGCAAGATCAATATCAATTGTCTCGCTCAGCTGCATATTTGCGCCAGACACATACTCATACCAAACGGCATAATTCTGTGGCGTCATCGCTATGCCGTACCGCGTCATAAGCGGCACCGCTAAGCGCATATATTCAGCTGATTGTTGTTGCAGCTCTGGTTCCATAAAATCTCAATTCAAATATGGAAACATTAACAGTCTAAATCAGCGATTTTTGGCAGCTATCCTTAGTCTGAGTGCATTAAGCTTAATAAAACCTTCTGCGTCTTGCTGATTATATGCACCATCATCATCTTCAAATGTCGCTATGGATTCATCAAACAAGCTATTTTCTTCAGATGAACGGCCAACTACTGTTACGTTTCCTTTGTACAGCTTTATTCTAACCAAACCATTCACTGTTTTCTGTGATGCATCAATCATTTCTTGCAGCATTTCACGCTCTGGTGACCACCAATAACCGTTATAAACTAAGCTGGCGTATTTTGGCATAAGCTCATCTTTTAAATGAGCAACCTCACGATCTAAAGTTAATGACTCAATTGCACGATGTGCCGGTAGCATAATCGTTCCCGCTGGTGTTTCGTAACAGCCCCTTGATTTCATACCAACGTAGCGGTTTTCAACAATATCTAAACGGCCGATACCATTTTCACCACCCACCTTATTGAGATAAGTCATTACGGTTGCTGGTGACATTGCTTCACCGTTAATTGCGACAATATCACCCTGCTCATACGTCAACTCAAGATATGTCGCTGTATCTGGTGCTTGTTCTGGGGAAACACTCCAACGCCACATGCTGTCTTCAGGTTCATTCCACGGGTCTTCTAAAATATCGCCTTCATAAGAAATATGAAGTAGGTTCGCATCCATCGAATAAGGTGATTTGCCACCCCGTTTCATTTCGACTGGAATGCCATGTTTTTCTGCATAATCAAGCAATTTTTGACGTGAATTCAAATCCCATTCACGCCAAGGCGCTATCACTTTAATATCAGGGTTTAGGGCATATGCGCCTAATTCAAAGCGCACTTGATCATTGCCTTTCCCTGTAGCACCATGCGAAATCGCCTGTGCGCCAGTTTCATTGGCTATTTCAATTAAACGCTTTGAAATCAATGGTCTAGCGATTGATGTCCCTAATAAATATTCACCTTCATAAATGGCATTAGCCCGGAACATGGGGAACACATAATCTCTCGCAAACTCTTCACGTAAGTCTTCGACATAAATTTCTTTAATACCTAATGACTTTGCTTTTTCACGTGCTGGCTCAACTTCTTCACCCTGACCTATATCTGCTGTGAAAGTCACGACTTCACAGTCGTATACGTCTTGCAGCCACTTTAAGATAACGGAGGTATCCAAGCCGCCTGAGTAGGCAAGAACGACTTTATTAATTTGTGATGGCTGTTGTGACATGCGTGGTGTGTTCCTGTGAAAACGTGATTTTAAAATAGTAAGTTATTGTATCAAAGTCCATGTGATGCCAATACTTCTTTCGCTGCTTGTCGTCCATTACCTTTACAACTGATCCGCCTCGGCGCATCTAATACTCTTAATTTAAAGCCTAAACTTTTATATAGCTTCTTAATTCTGGGCGTCGCTTGATTTGAAATAAGAACTGGTCCTTTATGCTGCGCTAACCAAAGCGCTAAACGCTCCTGTTCTTCCCAGTCAAAGCCCTTTTGTGCATATTGTCTAAATGGCACATCGTAAGGCGGATCAGCATAAATAAAGTCATCATCATCAACGACTAACGCTGCAAAATCCTGTTGGGTAAATTCCCATTGGTTCAATTGCTGCTGATAATGGGAAAAATCTTGTTGGTAATTGATTGTCTTGTAGCGACCAAATGGTACATTGTAACCACCTGATTGGTTAAAACGGCATAAACCGTTATAGCCTGTTCTATTGAGGTAATAAAATAACTGTGCTGTCTTATTAACATCCGTATTTTGGGTGTTCAATTCATTAAATAATGCACGATGCTGATAATACAATGCTTCATCATTTGCGAGCTCTATTTCAAGCTTTAGCCCCTGCTGACATTGTTGATAGAAGTTTATCAGCGCCGAATTAACATCATTCAACAATGCCTTTTCAGGCTGTAAGCCTAAGGCAACTGATAGACCACCACAAAATGGTTCAACCAAACGTCGGTCGCGATGCTTGGCCCAAATCCTACTGAGCTTCGGAATTAACCAACGCTTGCCCCCAGCCCATTTAAGCGGTGGTTTTAAAAGTGTCTGTTGCTGCTTCATTGGCCGGCGCTTAATTTAAACAAACGACTGGATTCCCCTTGAAGGCCGTTATGACACTGTCCTAATGACTAGCGACAGTGCCTGGTATTGGTCATTTAGAGTGCAAAGTTTTTCTAGGTGGCATCAGGTCAGTAATATTGCCTTCCGCCATCTCAGCAGCAAAACCCAACGTCTCTGATAATGTCGGATGAGGATGAATCGTCATCCCAATATCCTCAGCAT
>Ga0228674_1000302_pt1 | contig 36953 bp, 19 predicted proteins | sample 1D_rmetaG_FD_189054 | JGI IMG/M metagenome (GOLD analysis project Ga0228674, IMG submission 189054) | Seawater microbial communities from Monterey Bay, California, United States - 1D_r | ecosystem: Environmental > Aquatic > Marine > Coastal | place: USA: California | collected 2016-09-26
TACTCATTGAGCCATTCAAAGTCACGTACATTTATAAAGTCCCAGTCTGTACACATAGTTTTGTACAGTCCTTCTCTTGCACCGTAGATAGCCCAACGGCCGTTTTCAACATCTGCACCAATCATTAGCCAGATATACAAACGGTGCAAGTTCTTCCAGTGATTTTTATGAAAGTCCTCTACACTAACACGCATGCCTTGATCCAGTGCCATTTTAACACCTTCTCTAAATCCAGCACGCCATGCTTGATGAGGTGTAGCATTATTCATAATAGTGCTAAAAGTTCCATTCATCTGGATGTATTGTGTGTCCCAGCAAAAATCTACTTGTGCATGTGGGTTATCATCTGGCGCATTTTCGTGTGTACGCATGTTTAATACATGTTGTTTAGGCCAGCACTTGATGCCGCCATTTCCGTATGTAAGATTATTGATAGTGTTAAGTGCAGTCCAACTAATAACTTTGTTTGTAAGATCAGTATCAGTATTAAAATCAATTGCCTGATTTAAAAAGTCTGCGTTTATAATGTTATCTGCATCTACAGTAATAAATCGATCTGTTGTGGATCTTTCTGCCGCTGCTTTGTGTGCGCTATCACTGCCTTTGACTCCTTTAACATGTTCTGCCCAAGGACATTTGCTGACTAAATCGGCAAAGTTTTTTTCTGCATTAGGCTCATCGTAGCTTAGATAAATTACATCATAGTCTACTACTCTAAAAGTATTAGTCATTTACTTCCTCATAATGATAAGTATCGAATCTACGCATAGTATATACGGAAACTTCTTCATTGTCAAACTCAAAATCATTTTCAAACGCAACTTCTAAACTATCTGGAAATTGTAATAACTTATACAGCACGTTAGGATCATCTTTTTTTGTCACACTAAAATAATAATTTTGTAAATTAATTTCTATATTTTGTTGTTGTAAGCCTTGTGCAAATTTTTCATCAACTTTAACTCTCCAACATTTCTTGATATTATCTTTAGTTATAATAATTTGATTTTCATCAGGTTTTTCTTTTGGAATTTCATACAAAAATGCCCACATAAGTTTTTCATCGTCGACTTGTTTTAAACTTTTGATACTATATTTTTTCTCTAAAAAATCAAATTCAACTTTATGTTCTAACAAACTTAATTTACCAGTGATAAAGTCTTCAACTTCTGCAAAGTCTAACTCTAAGTTTTTGAATCGTTCATCTGGCTTATTAGTGACTTTATAGATTGTTCCATCGTCTTCAAAACATACATATCTTTTTAGATTCATTTTATATTCCTAAATATTTTTCGTACTTTTTGACTAGTTTGTTTGTGACAAAATCTTTTTCAGTATAATGAAAAACACCTGATTGTTTATAATTTCCAATTTTTAATTGTAAATCATCGTCTATATATACGCCTAATCTATCTTGCCATCTATAAGCAAATTGCTCTTCCCAGTTTTGGCATCTTGATTTCATATGTACAAAACTCGGATACTTTGTTTTTTCATTAGTAATAAGATGCAAGTTATCCATAATCATTGTTGCTATAGATGCAGTAATGTCCATACTTGGATGTGGCAAATGCTTGAATTGATTATCAACTTGTTTGTAAAATTGTTGCCAATTATTTGTAATTATTTCTAACCAGTTGTTAAATTCGTGTGCCATATCACTCTTTTTAAAATAGTGGCATCCATTGTATAAATTTGGCAGATTGTTTTTATAAAAACGTTGTCTATAAAAAGAGTCTGCAGGAATTGTTTCACCCCTGTAAGTTGTGACATTAGTTGTGTAAAATAGATCGTATGTTTTTAAAAAATCAAACCATAAAGATAGATCGTCTAACACTAACATATCAGTATCAATTACTAATGTTTCTTTATAAGGAACTGCATGGTATATTTTCCATCTATTACTTACCTTCCAGTTTTCTTCTTGTGCATGATCGCCCCATGGTATTTCAACTACATGATCAAAAACTTGTTTGTATTTTGTAGGAACAGGGTCGTTTGTAATTAAACATGTATTACTATTTTTATTAGTTGCTTTGATACTCATTGCTGCAAGGTAGGCTTGTCTAATATAATCAAATTCACTATTTTGAGCAAGCATTGTAAAATTATTTGTTGTCAATAATTCTCTCCAAACTAAATTTATTCATAACATGACAATTACTGCCTTTTAAATTTACAGCGGTATACTCACCTAATCGGCTTTGTTTTTGTACTAGTATTTTTATTTCGTCATCAACTATATCTATTAGTACATCTTTGTCTATACTAAAGAATTTAGTACCTGGTAATTTTCCTGCAAATTCGCCTGCTTGATAACCGTTCATAATATGGATTGCAATACTAAATGCAAAATCATTCCTAAATACTGTTGTGCGAAACTGATACATGCTTCTATAATGCATATAGTTTTTTGATATATGTTTTATTAAATCAAAGAAAATTTTTGTTTCGTTTGTCTTCTTAAAAAAGAATACAGTAGCCCAATAAAAATCTACACCAGTATCACTTATTCTTTTAAATTCACTGGTACCATTATGTATACCAACGTGTGTTGCATCATTGTATAGCAAAAGATCTTTTTGCTGTACAAAACAATTATTTAAAATATCATTACTAATAATAAAATCAGTATCCATTACAATTGTTTCATCGTAAGGAGATATATCATATGCATCAGCACGATTGTAATTATAAAATCTAGTTATTTTATTATACATATCGCCGTCGTGATGTCTTTTGTTTGTAGTCTTATTTTCATTAATAGCATGTGCTATCACCTTATCAAAACAACTTTCTTGTTCGTCGGTGAGTTCAGTAGATGTCACAATGCTAGTAGGCAAATTCATATACTTGCGTATACGTTTAGCAAGGAAAACAGCTTGCTTTACATAATCTATTGATTTGTTATTGTTTGCAAATAACAGAACACCTTTTGTCATAAACTAACAATACTTTCTACGCTTCTGCTTTTTTTCAATTTGTTGTATTCCATAAAATACTTGTTTGCAGCTTCAAAATATTTTGTATAAATTTCATTTGCAAATGTTGATAAATTTTCAACTGTAATAGGCAACTCATTGTCATCAATTAAAATTGTACTTGATTGATCCATTGCAACTAGACTCTGGCAAAAACTTACAAGTTCCTGTGTCACTGTAAATTGCCCACCATTGTAATAGTATACAAGATTTTCTTTATACTGCGCAGCTAATAATCTTTTCTGATTGTTTAACGTGACCATATAATTGCTGTGATCTAATGCTTTTTGTAGCCGTTCGTCCATACTATACTCCTTTGCACTTAGTATATAGTATTTTTAAGATTTTGTCAATTAAAAGTCGGAATCTTTTGTTCCAGTTGGTGTATCTAATACAATGCCATTGTAAATAATGCCGCCGTATAAAAACGTACTAGAAGGTGTTTTTGTATACACAGTGCTAGTAATATTAGCTGTCACACTTTCGTCAGTTTTTGGACCAATAAAGCCGTCTGCTTGCTGGCCACCTGTTCCGGTATCGCCGTCATCTAATTCAATTTTAAATTCTAATTTAGTAGCTGTAGAAAATGCAGTATTTGTTCTAGCATAAATTCTAAAAAAGTTATCGTCATAAATTTGTTCTACTGGAATAACACCTGTATTACCGCCAGCTCTGCCGCCGCCTTGCTTTTCGAATATTTTAGTCCAAGTGCCACCGCTGCCAATATTTGCCGAACTATATCCTGTTCCACTTCCTGGTGCAATTGCTTCGCATATCCAATCAGTTTGATTACGTCTGCGAAAACGTACTGTTCCGGCATCACTTAATACTTGTGCCCAGTCCCAATCCTTTGTGTACGGAGTTCCTGTAGTACCACTAGTAGCAGAAGATTGAAATAAAATTTCTCCGCCTGCTGCAAGATAATAAATTAAATTAGCATGGCTTCCAAAATCAACACTGACTTCGTGTGTAATTATTTTTGCAGCATCGCTGCTACCGCCGAATGTAGTTGTTCTTGTACTCGATGTACTTGCACCGCCGGCTGTTTCTAACGGTTCTAAACCTGTAAAGCTAGTTGCAGGAAATTCTGTAGAAGCATGATTAAATGCAAGCACACTATCAGCTAAGGTGTCTAAATCTAATTTATGCTGCCATTCTACAAGATCAGTGTTTTCCATTTGATTTGCATCTATTACACCTGATAAAGAAGAAAAACAATGATTATATCCTGCTTGCAAATCAAGCCATAAATCTAAGTGCTGTTGTTCTGTGACAGTATCAGTTGCAGCTATTACAGGATCACTACTAAAATTTCTTCCGTATCCTCCAGATGTTGTAAGAGGAGTAGACAAACTGCCGTAGTCATTGTATACAGAAACATTACCAAGCCTGCCTGCGACCAGCTCTCTTATTGCATTGTAATGCGATGCTAATATCGGTGTTCCTACGGCCATTTAAAATCCTCTTTTAAACATTATAATGCTTAACTTTATATTTGTCAATCATAATTCGCTAGTTTTTGTATACGCTGGAGCATCATTTTGTACATATATACCAGTAGCTCGTATATGAGACACAGAACTCGTTAACACGCCTGCTACATATTCATCTGCACCGCCCGAGCCTACATCTTGATCATAAAATACAATGTTGAAAGTAATAGTGCTACTATTTTTTACTTTTGCTTGAACAAACCAATTATTTTCAGCGTATGTACCTGAAGGATCTCCTTCTTTTAGATACACTGTTTGATAACTAGATGTTAAATCTTCATTGCCTATAGAATAACCTATTCCGGTTCCTGTTGATGTAGTTGCTGCTCTTCCAAACTGTACTTGTCCACTGTTAGTGAGCATTTCTTCCCATGCTTGATTTTTTGCTAAATTAGCGCCGCCAACATTAGTAATATCAATACTAGCATTAAATCTAATTTGGCCGCCGGCATTAAAAAATGCTCTACGTTCGTTTGCACTAGAAAACCCTACATCAATTGTATGATTAATCTGTTGCGGAGTTGAAGTTCCGCCCCATTGACTAGCTGCACCATTCTTAATACTGTTTACGCCTGCAGATTCAACAGAAGCCTGCGATGGATGTAAAATGAACCTGTCATCTTCTAAATCAGTTATTAAACTTTCAAATTCTGCATACAATGCATCAGTTATTTCATCGTTGATAGTGACTGTAGCAATCCCCGAAGGAGCTGTTCCATTTATATGAACAAAAACTTTTTCAAAATCGTTATATAATGCATTTATATGCTGTGCTTGTGCTTCGGTTAACACAGGCTCGGCATTAGAAGATACAGTTTGATTGTATCCCTTATCTAAATTTCCTACTCCTAAAAGGCCGGATATACGTCCTTGTAATTCGTTATAACGTGCTGCTGAAATAATTTCTGGCATATAATTCTCCTAACATTATGTTTTTATAACACACTCGACAAGTTTTTCGCCTTCGTCTACATTTGTTTCTAATGCTATTCCAACTAATGCTCTAGTTGCAGTTGTAGTACATACTCCATCTTCCCAAGCATATACAGGCTCGCCTTTTTTGATAGCACCTGTACATCTTACAGGAACACGACCTCTTAATGCAATTGCTTGTCCGTCGATATCCGAGTTCATCAAATAAGCCGGATTTTCACTTATTACTCCAATTGCTAAATCACTACTTCTTGCAGGTCTAGTTTCATCGCTTACTTCCTGTTCTTCGCTAAACTTTTCAGGAGCAACTGCCATTGCAGTGCCAACTGGATGTTCTTCTGAAGTTGTATATTTTTCTGCTAAATCTGCATACTGTGCTTTTGTAGCAGTACCATTAAAAAATCTTGCTGTTAAATCTGCGTTTGCATCTCTTACTGCAACAGTATTTGCTGTTGCTGCTGTGCTTGCACTACGCCCTGTACCGGCAACGTCTACTGTAGAAGCTTTTGTTGCATTACCTACAAAAGTTGTTGAATGGATTTCTGCAAATCTTTCACTTGTACTACCAATGTTGTATACGCCATCTGCTTCAGGATACAATCCTTTAATCTCGCCGACTACATTTCTTACACTAACAATAGCTGTTGGATCTTCGCCTGCTTGACTTGCTTCAAATACAATTTTAGGTCCGCGGTTTTCAAACTTTGCTTGATTGTCTGATTCAATTTTAATTCTTAAGTCATTACTGTCACCTACTGTAAATCCAGCATCTCCAAAGGTAATAGAATCGGTTCTCTTTAAATAATCGCTGTAAAGTGTGCCGCCTAGTCTAAGCGCATCGTTTGCAGTTCCCCAAATGATAGGTTCATTGCTTGCACCACTGATATATTCATTTACATTATTTTGCGTTAACCCTGTTGCACTGTTTACTAGTGTCATACCACGTTTTATTAAACTAAACCCAGTTAAAGTAGGAACACCATCTGGCTGTAAATTAGCAAGTGTAAATTCTTCATTAGATATAACATAAACTGCTACATCATTAATTATTGCAACAATAATTGTTTTTTCGTTATCGGCATTATCTAATACATTAACACTAAGCATTTGCGTTGTGCCACTACCAGCACTCTGAGGACCAACAAGGATAAATTCACCAGCAGCAGTTTTGCCGTATAACTGATTACTTGTACTACTCCACCATAAGTCGCCTTCGTCTAAACCAATTGGTTCACTTGGACTAACTTCTGTGCCGCCTGCTGTTTTCCAGGCACTGCCTGTGTAAAATTTTAATTTTGTAGTGCTTGCATCGTACCAAACTTGTCCGTCGATTGCTTTCACTGGTGCAGAAGTGCCACTAAAATTTTCTAGTAAATGAAGATAGTTTTCGTTTTGAACTTCACCATATCCACTATAATTTCTTCCCACAAATTTAATATCAGTGGTTTGATCAATTGTACCATCTTCTACAACAGTAAGTTGTGTACCGTTAAATCTATTTACAATATATGCCATTATTGTTGTTCCTCGCTTATGTTATTTATCGTTATACTGATGATGTGCTAATAACGCCGGTATTCACGTCCCAAAGGCCGCTTGATATTTCTATTGTTATTACACGCCTTGTGACTGTAAGAGTCACTGTCGCTGTTGGGTCGCTAATTGCAAAGTCACCTATAACATTGACGTTTTGCACACCTGCGCTGTCTACTGCAATTAATGTTTTAGCAATGCCGCCTTGTACATCAATTGGATCTGTGGTTGCATCATAATAGTAAGCATGAATCTTTGCTACAGTTCCATTTCTTGCTGTAGTAGGTGTTGATATTTCTGCCAACATAGTTGCAATTTTTACTATTAGTCCGTCATCACATGTTCCGTCGCCGTATGCTCCAGGATTGTATGTTGTTCCTAAATTAGTAATATCTACACCCATAACAACTGGTGTTGCTTCAACAGCTTCGTCAACATATTTTTTATGTGCTACGTCAGTAGGATCAGCAGGTTCTAAAACATTTTTAATTCTTTTTGGATTAGTAAGTTCAATGTCTTCAACACTTGTAATTTGCAAGCCAGTAGTAGTTGAAATTGTGTTTTCTGTGATGGTCATTGTTTCGCCACCTTCAGGTCCAACTGTTAGATTAACTAATTTTCCTACATTCCTAAGTTCACTATTTACAATCGTGCTACCTAATGTATCCAATGATAATACATTTGTATTTTCAATATGATAGCTGTCAAATGCTGATTCTAATGCAATGCCATGCGAACTTGTCCAGCGGTTGGTTCCTGTTCTGAATGCCCATTCTTTGTCATCGCCGCTTACTCTAATTACAATTCCTGCTGGTCCGTTTGCTGCTTCAAGACCTGCTAGGTCTGCTTCACTAATTAGTGTACTATCGTCTTGAATTGCAAGCTCGATTCTGTGATCTTCAACACGCAATTTTGCAACATCTAAACTAACACTGTCGCCTTCGACTAAGATGTTTCCTGTGACACGCAAGTCTCCTGCAATATCAACTGTATAAGCAGGCAACGCACTTTGGAAAAAACCTACACGTTGCTCACTACTATCAAAATATACACTTTGTGCAATATCGTTGCTACCATTAAATGCAATTTTAAAGTCTTGATTTGTTTTTTGCATTTTTAAGTTGGTAATTGTGCCGTCTTGTCTAATATTTAAATCAAAATCATCGCCAAGGAATAAGCCGTTATCATCTTTAATACTAATACTACCTGTTGTAGTACTGTTGTTGTTTGAACTTAGGAAACTACTTTGATCATATACATTTCCTAAATCATCGATAAGTTGTTTTGCACTATCAGCAGCACCTAAAAATGTATAAGTTCCAAATCCTGAATTAATGTTAAAACCAGTTTTTAAACTTGTAAATCCTGCAATACTCGGAAAAGGAGTAAAGTTTTCTTTTGATTCAATTGCAATTAAACTTCCATTTATATACTTTTTAATTACTGTTTTATTTTGTCCAAGTGTATCTTTGAGTGTTTCGATAACATCGCCTGTACGTGATTGTGTTTTTGTAAATTGAGGACCTACTAATACTGTTTCTGTTCCGTTCCAAAAGAACACTTGGTCTTTTGATCCGTCAATCCATATATCGCCTTCAATAAGTTCATCTGGTTGAGTAGAACTATAAATTGTACTATCTGTACTTCTAAATGTAATACCGTCATATACTTTTAATCTAGCAGTTGCTCTGTCATACCAAAGTTGCCCTTCGATTGGTTTGCTAGGAGCAGTTGTGTTTGAAAAGTTTTCAAGCATTTTGATAAAGTTTTCATTTATACTTTCTCCAAATCCTTGATAATTTTTGCCTATTAGATTTATATCTGCGGATGTAGTATCCAGTCTTCCATCTACTAGTTCTACTAATAATGATCCGTCTGTTTTATTTAATTTATAGGCCATTATGCTGTTACTCCGTGATATATAATAAAGTTCAATGCCAAGAACGGGTTAACAACATTCACTGGCGTATTTTGTAAATCAATAACACCACCACTTGTTTCTAGTCTTGTTCCTGCTCCAGATATATCACCATTGGTTGGTACACTATCTGTTCCTGTGTAGGTTGCTGTTGTAGCTGCATAATACTGGTTGCCGTCGCCGTCTTCTAAGTCATGTTTGTGTTCTGGTAAGTTTTCTTGTTGAATAGTTACGTCGGTGCTACCGCCGGTACTACCCAAGTTTCCAGTTGTTATTGCACTTGCTGATAATGCCCTTCCTGACAATGTAGGATCAGTTGACATTAATGGTAATTGTCCTCTTAAATCAGGAACTCTAAAAAAGCCAGTTGTTGCTGGATTTCCATAATACCATGTGCTACTGTTTGCAGGATTAAATCCTAACGCATCAGCTAATTCTGTATATGTTGTTCTATCGTATTCATCGCCATCGCAAATAAACCATCCTGTAGGTGCTGTTGGACCACCGAACATGATAATTGTACCTACTGGCATTGTGTCAATACTACCAATTAGTTGATCAGGTGTTGCTTTTGCTAGTACGCCGCCTTGGTTAATTAAAACTTCGTCTGTTGCTCTGTTTACACTAGTAGCTGTTGTCTGATCTGAAATAATTGCAGGAGCAGCCTGTGTTCCAAAAGATTTTGTACTACCGCCTGTCTGTCCATCAAATACAAAACTATTACTAGTAATTTGTCCTGTCATTGAAAATGTAGTAGCACTATTTAATTTGGCTGTACTGCCTGCTGTTCCACTTACATTACCTGTCACATTACCTGTTAAATTTCCTGTAATTCTATTTGCAAATAATGTGTCAAATGGTAAAACAGTTGAACCTATATTTCTAGTATTTGCAATATCTGGAAGCAAGTTAGCTAGTGTAATATTTCCATCAACTACAGCATTACCGCCTACATTTATGTTTTTTGCAACACCAATTCCGCCAGCAACTTTTAAAGCACCAGTAGTTGGGTTGTTGCTTTCTGTTGTTCCGTTTACAATAACTGTACTATCAGTTTTTATATTACCAACTACATCTAAACTTTCTGTAGGATTTAAATTGTTTACACCAATATTTGTATTGCTTTTTATTCTAAATGGAACTACAAATGTACCATTATTATTTACACGGAAATCTAAAGGTGCTCCAGGTATTGTATTTTCAAGTATACCGTTGTTTCCTTCAACTAGCATACTAATTGTTTTTGCATTTCCTACTTCAATACCTTGGTTAGCTTTAATTTGTAGTTTTTCACTAACTTGGTTTACAATATTATTTCGCATAAAGTTGGATGCAGGTATAGTTGCACCGCTAATTAATAAATTTTCTGCTAAATTTGCTGTACCATTAAATTTTGCATCATTTAAACTTTTGTTAAAATTTATCCCTACTTTAAATGGCGTTGAGCTACTATATCCTGCAAAAGGTGTCTTTGGCGAAAACTCAATTCTAGTGTAAATTGTGACAGGAATATCTTCAATATAATTAATAATAACTGTTCTAATATTACTAGCTGTATCAACTATTTCTTCAACTAATGCTCCGCTTTTGTTGCCGTCGCTATAGTTAGGACCTATAAGCAACCAGCCGCTGCCTGTGTACAAATAAAGTTGACTAGTGCTAGTGTTTACCCAAAGGTCGCCTTTGACACTATTTGTTAATTCTGGTTCAAAACTTCCTTTTTTAAGACCGCCTGCTGCTACCCAGTTTGTACCATCGTATATTTTTAATTGATCTATTTCTTGTGTTGTATCGTACCATAACTGTCCTTCAACTGGATTAGCAGGAGGATTAGCATTAGCAAAATTTTCTAGCAAATGTAAAAAGTTTTCATTAACACTTTGGCCATAGTCGGTTGTTAGTCTGCCTGGTAATTTTACACTAGTTTCAGTATTAATGCTTTGATCTTCTACTGTAATGTTGCCTTTGTTTGCTTCATCAGTAAACGGAATATTGTATGGCATTAGGTATTACCCCCACTTAAACTTTGGACTCTTACAGTATAATCAATTTGTATTAATCTGTTAAGTGATTTTTGCACAGGATGGAAAATTACGTGTGTAAGCAATCGTCCTGATCCACTAGGTGAATATCCAACTAATCCTAGTTCGTCAAAAACAAACTGTTGTTCAGTATCAGCAGCAGTATCAAATGCATCTTGCCCATCTGGCTCGCCATAATCAAGTAATGCACTAACTACAATATCTGTATAATTTGTACCAGTCACGTGTCGTGTTTCAATTTTATTACGCTGCGGATCAACGTTGTTAACAGAACGGTCGTCAACAACTTTTGAATATGTTTGGTTATACAAACTTGCATTTGTTCCTGTTGAGTTTGGTGTTAAGTATGTTATAATACCTGTTGGATCAACACTAGTACCTCCATTTCCAAACGCCATTTCGTAGATAAATCCTTCGCCGGCATTACCTAAACTTTCTGCAAGGCTGATACTCATATTTTCATAATGAATAGCATTACGCTTGTTTATAAATACGTGTCCAGAATCTGGATTGTGTATTTTTATATGTCCTTCAATGTGTACACCACTTTGTTCATTAATCATTGTTTTTGTTCCGTTCCTATAGTGTATTTATCGTGGTAGCGATATTGTTTTGTCTGTTATAAATTTGCATATTTGATTTTCGCTATCTGCAATTGTTTTGCCTTGTTCTGACCAAACTCTGCCTGTTTTTCTTACAACTTCAACTAAAGTTCCATCTGCAGGGGGATTAAGATAATCTGCAAGATAAATTGCTGTCACTGTAGCTTCACCAAATATAATGGTTTCCATTGTATATTCAGGTGCAATTGTAATATCGCCTTCTGGTGAGTCTTGATCTTTTGTAGGATCAAACGATGTTATTACATCTTTGCGTAATTTTATACCGCCTAAATAAACATCAAATTCATTAACGCTAGTAGGTATCCAATCTAACAAGAATTGTTTTGTACTACTATCACCTACATATTTTGTTTTATATATTTCATCTTTGTAAGGAATATTTTCTTCTATGCCTTGTCCGATTACTTTTGTATTCACAGCGTATGTTTCTTTAATACCTGTGCCTAATGTACCTCTACGAATTTGACGTAGCTGGTTGTTGTCAACCGCAAAATACTCAATACGCTCTTTGTCAATATAAACTACACCCGGTAAACCAATTGCTCTGTTTGGAGATTGAATACCTGTTGCATCTTTTAATTGAATTGTTTGATCATAGTAATTTAATGGCTGCTGTAATTCATACTCGTTGTCTTTGTTAAGACGCTTGTAATGGAATCTATTGAGCATATCTTTAAATATTCTATATCCAAATTTTGGCTTACTAACAGGTGCTGCAAATTGTAGTACATCAATTGTATCATTTGGATCAACCTTTTCATACATTTGAACTCCGTCTTTTTTATCTACAATCTTATAATCTTTTTGTGGTACAAGTATAATGCCATTTTTAAACACCCAAACATAATTTGCACTTATTGCAGGTTTTTGTAATTTTACATATCCAGTACTCAACAAGTTTTTATCAATATATTCTTGTGTTCCTTCTGGTGCTTGGTTAGTATTCCAAACTACATCATAACTGTTTCTTTCAAGTTCATTTATATCGTGATTACTAAATGTATAGATATCTACTGTTTCCCAATCTTCAGGAGTTTCTAGTAAACAAAGAACATCTGTTTCTTGTAATCTAACTTCTTCAATTTCTAAATTCTGTGTGCTGTCGTCTCCTGCAATCATTGCAGGTGTAGAATCAGTACTCTTTAAATCAAATAAATCTCTTACATAGCCTTGAAGTTCAATTATAGCATCATTTTCGCCGCTGTATTTAAAACTTTCAACTCTTGCATTTACAACTGTACTATCGTCAGTTAGTGCAAATGCTACATCTGTACCTTGAGGAATTTGTGCAAGAGCACTACCTCCTTTGACAACTGCTATTGTATTAAAGAAGAAATATTCAGCATCTCTAATTATGAAAATTTCTAGTAAATCTCCTGGCAAACCAATATTATTAGATAGTATTTCTACACGGCCATTCAGTGGATCATAATTCCATAATGTTTCTGCTAAGACTTCTCCATTTAGGTATATTACAACATCGCTACTATTCACTAGTGTTGTGTCTTCAAACTGCCAAGCATCGATATCATAATCACGTTGTATAGTCATTATGTAAGATTTTCTATACCCTGGATTTAAGAATTTACTTCCTTTAGAACGCTGTACAAGTATGTTATGCGAGTATGGTTTTTTAACAAACGGTAAAGCAACATCATTATCAAATCTATGAACACGATTGTCGCCGTCTACAGTCATTGTTTTATCAATTACCATTTCGCTAAATTGATTTATGTTTGCACTATAAACAGTATACCCAATTACAGTATTTGCACTTGGTGCAGTAGGAAATTCAATTACACCAAAACCAGCATCATTTGTATCATAACCATACTGTGTGGCTGGTTCTTGTTTCACACCGTTTAGTGTGACAAATGTACTTTGTTCTGTTGTAAATCTAATAGGTAATTCAAAAGTTCTTGAATTACCTGTTGATATAATATTATCACTATCGATAATATCAACACCGTTAGTTCCTATACTTAAAATACTAAGATTCTTGCCAGCTTCTATTACTGTACTATCACCTAATGCAATGTATTTGTTTTCATAATCTACTACTAGGTCGCTGTTTGGAATTACCTCACCATCTATGGTCACTATAATTGTTTTTTCAGTCTGTGGAAATAAGTCAAAATTCCAGTTTAGTGTATTTCCGTCTGTAATATAATTCCTTACAGCAATAATACCCTGACCTTGGCTAACTCTATTATATATTGTCATATCTAATGTGTCAAGTACTTGTCCTGGAACTTGTTCTTCTGGACCTTTTGATGTTGTTTCTGTGACAAATCCATCGCCGTCAACAGTAATTTCTGCCGGATCGATACCAAGTGCCGAAGTATTTTCAAATGTACCGCCTCTTAAACTTACATCAAATGCTGTGCTTTCTGGAGTAAACGATCCGTCACTTGTGCTCTTACGCACTATAACAACATCGTCCATTTGCGTTGTAATCACATCGCTATCTAAGAAAACATTCTTTGTAATACCATCACCTACAGGCGATACCATCTTAGCATTTGGATTTGTGCCAGGTAGAGGATAACTAGGATCATCTATTCTTACATTGTTTAAGTATACGTTATAAACAACTCCGGCTTCTAATTCTGTGGATAGACTTACAGTTTGTGTACTACCATCTAAAACAATAATTTCATCTTCGTTAGCAGTATCATATGAATCAAAGTCTACGCCAAAACCTTGTAGGTCCCAACCTAGGCTTTCACCAAAGTCAATACTATCCATTTGCACACCACTGTAATCAATGCCATCCATAAGTTGTGCTAAGTCTTTGCCTGGCATACCTGTAGTCGGATTGTAGAAGAAATTAATTCTGTCTGCTGCTGTAAGTAAGTCTGTAGACTTTTTATAATTAATTACAACTTCTGCATTGTTTGCTGGTGCTGTTGTAAAAGAAATTTTACCTTTGTATCTTTCAAAACTTCTTGTTTTATCAAGTTCATTTGACGAAGTGTAATCACTGATTAATTGTTCTACTCCGCCTACTGTAATAGTTAAATCAGCAGAACGAGTACTTAGAGGCCATTTTAAGTTAAAGTCTGTTGAGCCACCATTGCCTAAGAATGTTTCTGTTTCGTCTAATGTAGTAAACAAATAACTACCAGTCACTCTATCAAACTTCATACGCATGTGCGTATTACGCACAAGGTTATTTCCTATAATTGCATACACAATTGCTTCTCTACCGTCTTCATTTAAACTTCCGTTTATTGTGACAGTAGGTGTGTTAAAGTATTTTGCACCTACAGTATCAACTTCGATAAAGTTAATAGTGTTGCCGCCTAAGTATGCCGATCCTTCTAATGTAGGACCACCGCCGCCACTAACAGTGACGTTTGCAGTATTAGTATAGCCGCTACCGCCGTCAAAAATAACAAATTCTTTTATTTCAAAGCCAACGTTGTCATACCAATTACGATTAGGATATGTTAATACACTTGTAGGAACATTTACAAGTTGATTGTTAACAAACTGTATTGCCGATGGAACAACTTTGCCTAATTCTGAATCATAACTAGGAGGTAAATCAAAGTCAGTGACATTTGTTTGAGTAGGATCTACTTTTTCATATGCACTTATATATTCACGAACCTTTGCACTAAATGGTTTTACTTCATTTATATACTCTTGATAATTAGGTAAGTTATCATTTTGATATGTTATTTTTTGTTGCAATTCTCCAACATTGTGTTTAGCAGTGACAAAGCTAGATTTGAATATCCAATCAACATCTACTTGCTCGCTTATTGCATAACGAACACTACTAAAGAAAAGTTTATTCCATTCTACTTCTAATTGATCAACAAATAAGTTTTCTTCAATTGCTTTAAGAATGATTTTAATTTCTTCACTTGGTTCTCTATCATAAAAACTTGTATCGTAAATTTGCTTGTCATAACCAACACTTTCATTTTGATACAATTGGCTACTTAAACAAATTGTACCATTTTGCCTACCTATACTTTTGTAGTTTACAGTGTAGTCAACATTTTGTTGATTGTCAATTTTTTCTAGTAATAACCAACCACCAGTTCCGATTGTTTCAATTTTTACTACACTACCAATTCTATCTGGTGTTGCTTCTAGTGCATAAGCACCTGGTATAATAAAGTTGATTGCAGTTTCTGCATTGTAGCCTTCAGCATACCAATCTTTATAATCCCAATAAAGACTAACATCGTAGTCTTGTATTTGATTTCTAAACCATTCGCCTGTACTACTAATCCAATTGTATACTGCCCAGAACCCGCCAATGTCACTGTCGTTTTTAACAAGCACACTAAACGGACGTACAATCAACACTGTGTTATCTAAATAATTTTTACCACTGTTTACTATTTCTACATCTACAATCTGACCTAAGTTGTTAATATAAGTTTTTAATTCAGCATCTGTACCTGTGCCTTCGATTGTGACTGTAGGACCATGTCTTGTACTACCTGTGGTATAATTGCTATCAATATAGCCTCTACCCGAATTAGTAATTGAAACTTCTGTAATTCTGCCATCAACAATAGTAGGTGTAAGAACTGCTTGAGAAATTTTTGCAGTACCTATAAATCTTAATAAAGATTCACTGTCTATTTCTGTATCCCAAAGATTACTAAACTTGCTAGGAGCTGGATCAGCTTGCAATAAAGGAGAAATATCAAATTCGTCAACAACCACATATTCGTTTAAGATTCCGTTTACTCTTTCGATTATTTGTTTTAGTGCTTCTTTTCTGTTTACAAACATACTTTGATTTGGTTCGTTTAAAATACCAAATCTTCTTGCAATACTAACTCTAGTATCAGGCAACTGAATATTTTGTTCGTTATAACCAACTAAACTATCTACCCACTTGGCAACAAGATCGCTGTTAGGTTTACTACTTGCCAACCCTTCAGTTAACAAATGATATTCACTATGAATATTATCATCACGATCTTCAGTGGTATAATAATCAATATGTAATACAGTATCTTTGTCTTTAATTAAATTTCTTACATTGTGTAAGGCAAAGTTTTTACTATCAAACAAGTTTACAAATCTATATCCCTGACCTGCAGGATCTCTAATTAAGTTTTCAACATCTAACGCTGAAATTTTTCTACCGTATGTGTTAGGTAAAGTTGTTTTAGATTTTACCCAGAAATAATATCTAGATGCTGCTACACCTGTAATTGGATCATAAGAATTTTGTATTGTATATGTTTCGTCTCCGTATAAACTTAAACCACTTATACCTTCTGATAAACCTTCAGTTGTATCGGCAATACTATCCCATTCGCTTGGTAAGTAGTTGCTTTCAACCCATTCATAAATGTCAACATCATATCCTGGAATTAACTGGTTCCAATTATTTGTTTTGTACTGGATATCTCCAGTGTATGGATTATACCACCTTACAGTAGTAAGATTCCACCACAATTTTCCAACATAATTAGTTGACCATAAATCTTTATCACCTGTGTTAGTTGATCCTGTATTGTAAACTGCTGGATCATAATACAGTTTATAACTTAATTCTTGTTCTGCTGGCCCAGCAATACGTCCTTGTATAGGATCAATATAATCTATATAACTAATTAGATCTTTAGTCTTAGTATCATATAGCCACACGCCTTTGATTTTGCTTAAATCTACAAAAGGATCTACACTGCTGTTTATAGTCCATGCAGTTTTGCCAATATCTGATCTATAATCTTGTATAATTCCTTTATTGTTTGTGCTATCTGCAAGTATATTTGTTAAGTCCTGTGCAGGCGCAACAACATACAAATGATTTCTATTTAGATATCCGTATGCATTTTTTGCTCCGGAGATGTCAGTACTTGAATATAATTTTTCTGAGTAGATTAATTTATTGCTTATATTTTCAAACATATAAACTTGGTTATTATCTTCTACAGTATCTACAATATTAGTAGCTGCATTATCAAATATTGTTTCTCCGTTGTCAAATTCTAATGCAAAATTAGTATCGCCGTTTTCACTTGTGACAGCAAGTCTGTTATCATCTAAAACTACATAAACACCAAATCTATTGTTTTTCTCACCATCGGGTGCATATAATTGTTGATCTAATTCAAATTGCTGATTAGCTAGTTTATAAACATAAACTTTACCATTTAAAATGCCTTTATCTTTTGAATTAGGAGCACCAATAGCAAGTTTGTTTCCTACACTATTTAAAGAAATACTATAACCAAAATATTCATCATCAACTGGACCATCAATGTTTTGATCAAATACATATCTGTTGTTTTCTTTTCTGTAAATTGCAACTCTGTATTCGTCGCCGGCTAAAATACCAGATAGTGCAATTACTTCGCCATTTGCACTTATATCATATGTGACACCAATATCTGTTGCTAATCCAAATCCGCTACTATCCTCGTTGTAAAGATCAGTAGTGCTAGTTAGATCGCTAGTTATGTATCCAGTGTAATCTACAAATGTATCTAAAAGGTTCCAAGAATCTGTATCAAAAGTATTGCCTGCAAACACTGTTTGGTTAGCTTGATATAGTTCACCGTCGTAGTATACAATTTCATTCTCGATGTATTTTGCAATTGTTTGCCATTCGCCTCTATAACTAGGATCAATATTATATTCATATTCTTCTATATTATCGACACCGAGATTGTTAATAATATAAACTCTACCATTATCGGCTAAACTTCTTACATATAAACTATGATCAAAGTCACCTGGGCTAACTGCTTTTATACCAAGTCCAAACTTTTCATTTTCGCCAGGCGCACTACTGCATATAATATCTATTAGCTCGAAACTATTATCTATTAATTTTTTGTAAATGTATACAACACCTTGATCGTTGTATCCCAGATTAGTTGCCGACGGATCTGCTGTAATCATGTTTACACGCTGCCAGTCCTGGCTTTCTAAATTAATTGTGCTACTTTCTACTGTCACAGTTCTTAAGGCCTGCCATAGCACACCTTTGCTGCTAACAATATCAGCTTGCTGGTATTCTTGTAAAGGATCTAATGCACCTTTGTATCTTGATTTAACATTACTTGCAGTAGGAGCACCAACATACAAATATTGTCCGTTTGGTGTAATTGAAACACTGCTACCAAAATCACCTTTACTATGATATTGAGGCTGAGGCTGTAATGTTTGTTTAACTGTAAACGGAATAGCATCACTGCTTCTTGTATAAATGTAAACTCTACCGTCATCAATATCAGGTGTGCCAACTGCCATTATAGTATTATTAAAACTTGCAGAAACACTTCTACCGTATTCGTTGCTGTTTTCCTCAGGTGCAGTAATATCTTGTAATTTATTGCGTATTACATTTCTGTCATACACTGCACTTACGCCATCACCGATATCGTCTATCCAAATTCTATCGTTTGCATTTAAGTCATATGCTTGTAAAATTAAATTAGACTCTGATGGCTCAGATACTCTACGTATACAGAATTCAGATACAATACCTAGTGTACTATCTTCTACATCTATAACACTTTCGCTAATAGGATTATCAGTTTCAATTTCTATATTTGGCTGAGAAATTGTACCGTCTGTATTGTAAACAATATTTCTTTGCACATTAGTGACCAACCAAAACCCATTTACATCAGGATGTATATTGTTTACACCAATAACCGAATCTTCATCAAACTCAATAGGTTTGTTAAAATACATTTTAAAGCCAAGTTCTGTGCTTTCTACTTTTGTAATAGAAATATCAGATATCATATGCCTATACATTGCCCAGGTATTTAAATCCTTTGTGACCCATACATAATTTCCAATATCAACTGAATCAATATCTACCGTTAAAATATCTTCAATTGTTTTTGCAAGGAAATTAATTTGATCTAATTTTACATATCCTGCTGTTTTAGTATATTCATTTACTGCATTTTGAGTTGGCAAAAATCCTGTGTCATAATTTGCTGGAGCAATTAATACATCAGGTTTTGGAAACTGGTAAACTAGATCGGTTCTTGTTTGATCTACTTGATTTACTAGCTGCATAGTTTGAGGTTCAATTCTAAATTGCTTTTCGTCTAATTTAAATTCAACTTCATCAAAACTTTTTAGTGCTCCGTATTGTCCAACACGTATTGCCCATTCTTCAAATAATTCAATACTATCTTTATTAGCACTGCCTAATTTATCAAACAATTTAGTTATACTATTTGCAGTACCTTTGTCTTGAATAAATCCTTGGTAGAATTTGTACTGACTAACATCGTCTTGAATAATATTAGATAGATAACCACGTTTTTGATAACCGATTAAATGTTGTGCTAGTCGTTGTTGTTCTGCATCAAAGTTGTCAGTATCTAAGTCGTAAAAATCTGCAAACTGATTTGCTCTATAGTCCCAGTTTGGCTGTAATTGATTTTCAGGCTTACTAGGCAAACGATTCCACAAATCAAAGTCAAAGTTTTCAGTACCGCTGTGTGTAAATTGTGCAGCATAATAGAATTCTTTAAACTTTATTAATTCGCCAACAGTGTAATCTTTATATGATTTCCATTCTGTAATACGTGCATCATCATATAAAAATCCTGGAATATTTAAACTACCGTTCCATTCGTCGGTTCTATAACCTACTACCTTTAAACGCTGCTGTCTATATCCGGTACTTAGACTATAAATTGTATCATTGAATACTGTAGTGTTGTCAATAAACACTACGTGTTCTTTTTGTATAAGTGGTAATTTTAATAAAAATATTCCATCTTCAGTTGAAGTTAATTGGAAGTTATTAATATTATCTCTATATACATTAAAAAATGATCTATTTAATTTCTTACCGTTTTGATTTAAAATTTGATAGTTATAAAAGCTATCAAACACATCATCAACAACATAATATTCTTTTGAAAATAAAACATTATTTGCCGATGGACTTAGAGTTATAATACTACTAGATGCCCAATTTTGCGAAGTCCAGAACATAAATTCTTTTGCTGCTAATTTCCAGTTTTCTATAGCTTCGGTTTGTTTGTTAAAATAGTCAAACACAAATCCTTCGTCGATCATATGTTTTTCATAACCCAACAAGAAGTCTACAACACTTTGTATATCTACAAGTATAGTACCGTAATCTAATTGCGAAGGAGTATCTTTATAGCGTTTTCTAAATTTTGCATTAACTCCGCCTACTTCAGGAAGTTTAGGCAATTTAGTATATTTGGTATCATCAAACGTATCAGTAGATGTATGATTGACTTTTGTTCTATAATATACATCTTCAAATTCTACTATTTTTCCAGCTATATATGTTTTGTTTTCGCTCCATATAGCAAAACTTTCACTAATGCCGCCTACGTTAATATTTGGATCGTTAGATGATTCTATTGCTTCATAATATGAAAAATACGGCTGTGTTGTATCGTAGCCGCTAATTTTAAATCCTTTAGTAGTTTTTTCTACAATCACACCACTGTATGTCACTACCTTTTGAGGTGCGCTGCTTCTAAATTCTAAGTTGTAATTTTCAAATGGTACAAAAACATTTCCTTGATTCAAAGGTGTTTTACTATCAAGAACTAATTTTAATTTTTCTTTATTTGCAAATCCTGCAAGTTTAAATCCTAATTTATTTTTGATATTTGTAATATCACTAATATATTTACTGTAAGTAAATTCGTTATTTAAACTTACATATTCTGATACAAAGTTAATTAAACCGCTTGAAATGTTTCCATTTATTTTTGGAAATACAATGTCCTTTGTAGTGATTCTTTTATCCGTATCTGTATAGACATAATTACCTGCTTTGTCTCTGCTAATACGTGATCTATCATATCCTATACCAATAGTATGCGCTGGACGTAATAAAATCATTGCAACTAATAATGCAAATGGATAATCACTACTGCGTCTCCATGCTGTTTCTTCTGGGGCATGATCTCCAAACTTGAAAGGAATATTTCTTTGCACCGCATAACTGAAATTTTGTACATAACCACTTTCAAGTGGAGATAGTAGTTGTCCGTTTTCGTTTACCGGTATGTGACTTAACAATTTACTTCTTACATACTTGCTTCGAATACTTACAGGTTTTCCTGGCTCTCTTACTGTGCCGTTTTTAATGTCTGTCCATAATATTAAATTATTACTTGTATAAGGAGCAGGGCCATAAACACTTTCCCACCATGTTGGTTGAGAACTAAATCCTAACATTTCCCATGGATGTGTATGCGGACGGTCTGTATCATATGCTTCAATATATACACCTCTCCAAAATCCAGGAACATTTTGATTGTTTAGGTTTACAGTTTGACTATAATTATAAGTAAAACTTTCATCTAGTCTAACAAAACTGTTGTCAGTATAATCATTAATTTTTGCAACTTCTAGCCATTTTGTAAAATCAGTGATAGTAATATTATTAATGTCACTGTTTGACACTTTAGTGTCTCTACTTAACCCACCTACTACATCATGGATATCAAAAATGTCCGTGTCGTATGTAATCTTTAAGTTATTGTAAATTCTCTTTTCTAGCTCGAGAATCAAATCATCACGATAATCGTCATACGCAACCATCATACTACCGTCATGTCCACGTATAACATTTAACGGTCCAGTACCTCGGATTTCATTACCGTTTTCATCGTATTGCACTTGGTATGTTGTATCTAAAAACTTTTCAGGCTTGTATGCAGGATATAATCCAATCTTTGTAGGTGTTGGAGGAATAAAACTTCCTTCAGTATTTGCATATTCTTGTATTTTAATAATGTCGCCATTGTTTAGGTCTTTTATAATACTAACAAACCCTGTGTCTGTAAATGTATAATCAGTATTATGTACAAGTTGCTCATCGTTAATATAAATGTAAACTGCTGTATTGCTAATTACATTTTTTTGAAATACTTTGCTTAATGCATATGTCTTTAATCTATTATCAAAGACTTCATATTCAATTTCAACACTGCCGCCAGTGCCGGCCATATCAGTGCTGTAAAAATTCATAGTTTGAACTTTATCTTCATTGAGTGTATTAAAAACATAATCAACGTGTTCTTTAGCTGTACCTTCGTAAAAATCATCAGTTGCTATTTGAATAAATTGTCTTTTGAATTTTTGATATTCATTAGATGCAAATCTAACAGCCTTGATAACATTAGCATCTTTAGATACTAGATTATACATTGCTAGATTAATAGGCCCACTATGTTGTACAAATTTTCTACCAAATCCTGCTACATCGCCTAAGTCTCTAAGATTGCTCACACCTGGTTGTAAACCGTTGAATCCGTTGAGCTCACTAATCAGTCCTTCAACATGATCATTAACTTCGCCTAATGTAAATTCAGTAATATTACTGTTTAACGGATTTCTTTCTAAATTATAAGGTACCTCATAATATCCGTTTGCATTTTTATCAGCGTTGCTGTGTGTTTTTACAACAACTATATCTTCAAATTCTAAATCATCTGTAAAAACAATATTTTTAAAATGGTTGTTATTTGTTAGAACATAATCAACATCTGGTGTTTGAAACAAACTATTTACATACACTTTTACTTTTAAGTCTTGTAAATCTGCACTGTTATTGTAAACATCTATAGGTAGATTATTTGTAAACTCTGTACCTGTAAATTTTCGTACTACAAACTGCTGAGATTTAATTGTTGCTTTTTTCCATGCATTTACAAAGCTATCTTTTTCATTTGTGTATTTCTTTAAAAATAGTGTATCACTTGAAATTTTAACAAACTCATTGTCAACTTTGTAATTGTATTTTTTCTCCAATAATGAAAAATCAAAAACAATATCGCCAATGTTAACAAAGTTTTTGTATGTTAAAGGAAATCCAAGTTCTGGATCATTAGCGCCTTCGCCGACACGATAATTAAAAATTCTATTTCCTACAAATTCTGTACTATCGTAAACATTACTATCGCCAATACTATTTTCGTCTTTGTCAAACAAATCAAATCTAGGTGACTGATTTAATCCAGTTTTATCTTGTGCTTTGTTCCACACAATGCCATCATACCAGTACATGCAGCCAGCATTTACATCGCCATCTAAAATTAGAATAGTTTCGTTTTCTACAGGCATTGTATCTGTAGTTTCTGTTAAACTAATTTGTAAATTATTATTATGTGTTATAAAATTTACTTCATATATTTTGCCATTTACTAGGCTATCAGGATCTGCTGTAAATAATACACGCATACCGTCTGCCAAATCAATGCCGTCAACGTTGTATCCAACACTACCTTCGATTGTACTAAAAACATCTTGTGTAAATGTGTCTACTAAGTCTACCGCGGCTTTTGCACTATTACCATGATTGAACAAACGTAAATTTGGTTCAAATTCAATAATAGGTCTACGTGCTCTTAGGTCTTCAAAAATCTCAATAGGCTGATTATTAATTTCTGCACTTTTTTCAATTACACTACGATGTGTCCATCTATTGTATCTACTCCATGGATTTTTACTTTTGTCTCTACGGTTAATACAAACATAGTCCTTTGTGCCAGCAAAACTTTTAGCATCGCCAAATGGTACTCTATCAAACGGATTAATATCAAAAGGAACTTGTGTATCTTGTGTAAAAATTGCAGGAACTTGCAGATCTTTTACTGCAACTAATTCGATACTTTCTCCAACACCTTCAACATAGTACAAACCTTGTGCATAAGATGCAGGTGTGACATTTCCTTGGAAATAAATTTTCATACCATTTGAAAAGTCCCAGCCATCTGATGTTTTGTAAGTTTTCTTTCCTAATATTTCTTCTACTACATTTATTTCAGTAGATTCTTCTATATCAAATAAGTTTAGGTTGCCGCTGACATTTATGTCGTTTTGACTTATATAGTACAATTCAGCTGGAGCGTTTGTAGGTACAGTAAATTTTAATGTACCTTTTTCAATAAATCCATTATCTATATAATCATCTCTAAATTTTACAGTATCGTCGTATTCTTCTGTAATTTCAACACCATCTAAATAAAGATTTTCTGCATATACTGCACTATCTGCATAAGGTACATTTTTTAATCTACTAAGAGCAATACCAAAAGGATGTCCTTTTGTATCAACTTCAAAGATGTAAGTTTGTCCTCTGTACAGTGTTAGCTTTTTATTACGTGTGACTCCATCTGGAGAGAATACAAATGCTGGATCCCCGCCATCAAATTCAACTGTGACTTTGTATGTGCTTACAACTTCAACGCCATTTCCTCTTACTGGAACTTCTTGGGCACCATTAGGCAACCAATAATACTCACGGAAATTTGTAAATTTATCAAAATCAATATGTGGGTTCCACGCATAAAATTCTTGTGCAAAAAGTTTATCATGGTTTTTAGTTGTGCTGTTAAATGCTTCGATCTGTCCTAGCAAATCAATATAATCAGCATTGAACTCAATATTTCCAATATTATCTTCAATAATTGTGTATGGCTCTAATTGATAATCTTCACGTTGTTTACTTACATCAGAAATATAGTTGTCATCAACAATTGCTGCTTTAGCTTCTCTGCTACCAACAAATCCATTTAATTTTTCAACTACACCGGGTGATGTTAATTGGTCTAATGTACTACCAATAAATTTCTTGTTTGTATCAGTGCGAAAGTATCTTGGTAATAATGAAGAAGTAGTTCTTTTACTATCATTACGTCCTGGAACAGGATATTCGTTTTGATTGTCTTCGTATGCCATTAGTAATCATTTCCTTCGGTAATAATATTTGTATTTGTGACTGAGCTTTGTATTCCTACATTCAACACTTCGTCGCTAGTTATAACTGTACCTGTGGCTTTTAAACGTGCGGCAGTAATACTATCAATAACTTCTACATCAGAAACATTTGCTGCATTTACAAATATTTCATCATTTTCGCAAACTATTTCGTACAAACTACCAAACACTTGTGTTTCGCTTTTTGGTACTAAAACTATACTTGCTGCATCTGGAGAAACCTGTGTCATAACATATGCTGCTAATTCACTAAAATAAAATGTTTCACCAAAGTCCCAATTTTCTAAACTAAAATATTCATTTATTGCATCAACAACTCGAGACTTTATGTCATTATCATTTACAACTCTGCCTGAGTTTTTAACTATTTTTATAGTTGCTTGTAAATCTTCATCTGCTAAACTACCAAACAACGGTTTGTATTTTACAGGATGATATATTAGTTCATCGGAAATACTTTTAATTTTTTTAATATCTTGTCCGTAGCTTAAAAATAAACTATCACTGCTAGGAGGCAACGGTTTTTCATCTAAATTGCCAATAAGATATTTTCTAAATTCTGTATCATATGTTTTTTCTAAAAGATACAAATCAATAATGTTGCTGCTGCTAGGATCTATTCTACGATTTTCTGCTGCTGCATGTCTGTAATTAAATCGTAAACTATCTCTGCCTTTGTAAGCACGCCAATTTATATCTAATTCCAATCTTGTCATTGTCGAATTAATTTTTTTAAACACATCTGTGCTGCTTATATAAAAAACTTCATTGCCGGTGTAATTGCTAAATGCTCCAACAGCAGCTTCTGTATTTTTTACAATAATGTTATTTGTTTCTGCATTTGCATATTCAAATGTTTCAACATCGTTCATTAGCACTTTTTTTGCAAATATATATTTTGTATCTGGCAAATAATCAGGTGCAACAATTTGTGTAAACACATCTGGATCGTCGATCACACCGTCGCCGTCTGTGTCAACAAATCCTACTTCTAATTTTTTACTGTCAACATAACCTGCAACTGATCTATAAGAAGAAATAACTTGGAATTTATAATCTTGTGTAAAATTTGTTAAACTATCAGGAACATTATTATTACTTAATACATCAATTGTATCAGTCACAATTTTTCCAGTTTTGCTATCATATATTCTATCATTGCCATCAAAGTAGAAACGTATTTGTTCATCGCTTTCAAACACATATCTCAATCCACGATGAGTCACAGTATAAGTTTCTCCGTTGGTTTCAAACAAGAAAATCCAACTACTGTCTTGATTTGAGCCTGTAGCATCACCTGCTCTACCTGTGCTAAATGCACTAGTTTTATCTAAGTTTGTTGATGTAATAACTTTCCAATTCGAAGTTTCTACATCATAACGCAATCCAAAAGTTTTATAACTAAATGCTTGATCCACCATTTGAGATAATGTATCTGCTACAATGCTTAAATTTAATACTGAAATAATCTCAGATAATTGCGCACCTGACGGAATATTATCATTTAAAATAACAGGTCCTAAATCGCTATCAATGTCTTGTATTGTACCATTTTCAAAAACACTTACAACTTTTGTCCAAATATAAGTTTTGTCTCCTAGCTTAGTAGGATTGCCTACAACCAATTTATTGTTTTTATCAAAATACTGACCAGTAGGAGCAATAAATTTAATTAAACTACCAGGTGCTACAAATCTCATTGTGTTAGCTGTAAAACTACTAACTGCAACAGGAATGTTAAATTGATCTTGAAATATACCTGAACTTTGATTGGTATCATTAGTAGTTGGGTTCCAAGTAAAATTCAAGTCTTCTACACTAATATTTCTATCAAAGTTTTTGTAATAAAAGTTTTTTGTTTGTGTATGTTTAACAATTTCTAAAACTTTTGAATTAATCACTGCTTCGATGTCAGTTCTTGTTGTAAATCCAAAACTAAATTTCTTTGCTAAATCTTCACTGTAAACGCTACCGTCATCACCAAACATTAATGTGTTGCTGTACTTGCCAGTTGCATCACGTAAATCATAATAGCGACTTATTCCACTACTAGTTCTATTAATGCTTTTTGTTTTAATAATCTGTTGACTTACTCCTAAAGGACCGATATTATAATCTTCGCCTGTAATAAGTCTATTTTGTGTGTAAAACGTACTAGGTGCATTTGTTTTAATACTTTCATTTGTTTCACTAGTATCTGCATTAGATACAGGAACTTGTAAATCTAAAACTAAATTTAGCGTTTCTGTTGTACCGCTTTTACTTAGGTAAGGTATTTGTATTTGTATTCCTACTAGGTCTGCAGGATTAATTTTATATTGTTCATTAGCACTGGTTCTGTAATAAACTTTAAAACTTCCTTTTGGCAATGTGCCAAAAACACCATCACTGAAAATTAAACTTATACGATCGCTAATTCTACTGAGTACACCATATATATCTCTGACGCCTTTTTCAACACTGTTGTACACAATATTGTTGCCCTCGATATTGCTAACTTTTGTCCAAATATCTTGCTCAGTGCCGTTGCTGTCTAGTTTGTATAACCAAACGTCAGATTCATTTATATTATCTGTATCAATATTTACAGTTGTGTTTGGAACAGGATTATCTATAGTAAAAACATTGTTTTTTAGAGTACCTTGTCTAAAGTGTAAAAAGAATCCACTGTTTGCACTGCCTGCACCTTGTCCGCTGTCTCTGTATAAAAACGCTAATTTGTTTCCTGGAAACGGTTCTTCTTCATAAATGAAATTATCTCCAGTGTCAATACCTGCACTAGTAATTTCAAATTTTCTACTTTTGCTGTCAACTGATTTAGTAAAACTGAATACTGGAATATCAGTGTTTGTTCCATTAAATCTATATTGTTCAGTTATAATGCCGTCAACTGTAGATTTTTTTACAGGACGTCCAAAACGTGAATTTGCAGGTAGAGCAGAATTCATTATTTTAATAAATTGCTCATACCAGTCACTGTTTGTTGCATCGTTCCAAAGTACAGTTTGTCCACTAAGATTGTTATTATTTGCATCAAACACATCTTCGGTTGTACTTATACTATCAATTTTTAGTAAGCCATTTGCAGTTGTATTTCTACTTGCATTATAGCTAATCAATCTTGCCAAACGGAGAATGCTTTCTCTACGTTCTGCTGTTTCGATATAATTTTCTCTAGCATTTAGGTCTGTGCGGAAGGCTAGGTTTTGACCTAAAAATGCAATCAAATCAATCAGTGCAAGATATTCTGAACTTTCAATATAATCGTTGTAGTCTTCAGGATAATTTTCTCTAATATAAGAAATCATTGTTCTACGTAGATTGTCAAAGTCATAACTTTGAAAATCAGCGTATTTAAAACTTTGATATATTGCTTTCCAATCTTCTGCTAATAGAAGTCGATTTTGCCTATCTGTCGTTGACATATGCCATTCCTCACTTTACAGTGTATTTACCTGAAGTAATAATGTGCGTATTTAAAGAAGGCCGTTGTTTTGGTCAAATTTTATACGCATTGTTTCGCTAATGCTGTAAGGAAGGTATGTAATGCTGCAATCTACTTGCAACCCGCTTTCGTAGGTATCAACTGTGACAGAATTTACATTTATACGTGGATCAAAATTGATTACTTCGGTAATATCTTTGATTATTAGCTCTTTTAAATCTTCAGTAAATGGCTCAAATAATACATCCCAGATTACAGTGCCAAATGTAGGGTTTTCTAGTTTTTCGCCTTTGCGAATATGAAAATGGTTTATAACATCTTGTTTGATTATTTCTAAATCAAATAGATTAAATCCACGTGGATTAGCTACAGTGCTGATACCCCTGTATTGCTTAGAAGTCACTGGTGCTTCTTCTCCAGGAGAAGATATTGTCACGTTCTTATAAAGTGGTTTTTCATTTGTAGCCATACTGTATTTATACTAAAACTTTTTCATAAAGATCGTTTGCCTTTGGTGTAATACTTACAAGTGTGCCATTTACAAATTTTTGTACTGGTTGTATAATGATTGGTCCTTGAGTAGTAAAGCCGTACAAATCTCTTTTCTTTACTAGTTTTGTACCAAACTTTTTAGCTGTTTTTTTAGCAGCATTAGCTACATTTGCAAACGTTTTATCTCCAGTTGTTCTAAATGTTTTCTTGTGAAGTGAATTTGCTGCACTAGCAATTGCATTTGCTTGTGTCGCAGGGTTTTCTTTAAATCTTATGTTATTTGCAACTTGTCTGCCTACATCTTTTACAACATTTGGCCTGTTCAGTGCTTTGCCAATTAAATTTGCTCCAACTTGAGCTGATGCTTCGCTTATAACACTTCTTAATCCTACAGGCAATCCGTCTACTGCACTTGATAAGTTTTTTGTAAAGTCGCCTATTCCTTTTGTAAACCCATCAAACACTGGGCCAACACCTGGTATGCTACTAATTGCTGAACCTAAACCACTTGCTAATTTGCCTGCTGCGTCTCCTAATGCATCTCCTAGTCCGCCTAAGGCTTTTCCTATTGCACCGTCGATTGCGCCTAATGCACTGCCAAGTGCGCCAGTTAACCCTGTAGAACTTAATAAGTTTTGCATCGTGCTAGGCAAACTTCCTAACAAGTTGTTTAATCCTTGTCCTATAATACTACTTAGACCACCTTGTAAACCTTGTAAAAAACTGTCTTTGATAAGGTTTACTTCGCCGCTGGTTGCGTCAACAATTTGTGTTCTAACTGTACTAGGATTATCAGCAACCGGAGTTCCTGCATACGTTGTAGTTGCAGTACCTCTTTGTTGCTGTTGACCAAAAGGTTGTGTAAACCCAGCAGCTAGTTGATCCGGGTTTATCCACCCGCCTGGAGTAAATGCAGCTGGGTTTGCAATACCTTGTAATGCAGCAGCAGCTTGTGCAAACTGCGGTGGAATTTGATTTTGCAGTTGAGATATTCCTGCAGATAATACTCCTTGTGCTGCTCCTCTTATTGCTCCTTGCAACCCACCTTGTAATCCACCTTGTATTGCACCTACAGTTGCTATAGTAGGTATAGGACTTTTTCTTGCTAGTTGATTTACTGCATCTCCTAATACCCTATTACTTTCTCTAAGTGCTGCGTTTCTAAGTTCGCCCCCGATTGCTTGAAACATCAATCATCCTCCGGTTTTAATTCATTCATAAGTGTCCTATCTGTATGTACAGGACGTTCTTCCATGTGTATATCTTGGCTTTCTGTGTCAACTGCTTCTGTTTTATCTGGAGCAGTTTCCAATGGGTTCCAATTTTCGTGACCTTGCCACGGTTCGTGTTGTGGAACACGCTGTGGAAATTTTGCTTTTAAAGGTAAAACTGATTCTGATGCTTCTGGTGCAGGCTCCGAGGCAGCGGCTGCCGGACCATTCATATCGATACGGTCAGCTGTTTCTTTATGATGACTAGATTTAATATTGCTTGTACCTGCTGCTGTAAGTTTCATATCTCCGCCACTGTATCCGCCTACACCTGCTGCGCCACTCCAGTTTAAATTATTGCCTGCACTAATGTTTACATCGGTCTGTGCAGTTTCAAATAAATTATTTGTCACTAATACATGTTTGTCATTCAACACTGTTGTTTTCATATCTTTAGAAACAGTTGTATCTAAATTGTTTTTAAACTTTAGTTTGCCATCAACGCCCACTAATAATTCATAATTCAACCCGCAACTTGTAAAAATGTTTTCATTAACAATCATATTGATGTTTCTACCAGCTTCAAAGTTAATATCTCTGTCTGCAACAAAGTTAAAATCTGTTTCTGTATGGAAACTAATACTGTCTTTTGCATACACATCAAGTTTACCATTACTTGACATTTCTATCCATGCAGTACCTCTACTGTTGTTGATGTAAACTAAATCCTCGCTGGTGTTGATCATTATTTGCGCACCAGTACGTGTTCTGAAGCGTATCATCTCGTTTGCAGGTCTAGTCACATCACCACCTGCTTCGCTGGCTTCTTTGTTTAGGTATTCATAAGGAGTATCTTCAGGAGATCCTTTACGTAAAAACTTATCGTCACCGTCATCAATTACAAAACTACTACTGCCTAAACGATTGACATGAACAGTTGCTTGACTTTCTTTTACACCTATTCTACCTTGTGGAGATCCTCCACGCTTATCTAACGGGCCAGGTGTACTAAATCCGTATACAGCACTAGGAAATTCTCTTTGCGCACTTGTAGTTGTTATACCTCTAATATCATCTTCAAGTGTTCCCTGTTCTTTTAATGTATCAACAAAATCATCGTTTACTGGTCTTTTGTATTTTACAACATTATTTGTACTCGGTTTAGTAATCTTTTTGTTGTATTCTCCAACAGGTAATTTTTTGCCTTTTAGATCGCCTGTTGCATTTGAAGTTTGTTCAGTTGCAGGTTGTCCACCGGGCAACATATATGTCATTCCTTTTTCAGGAATACAAGCAAACCAATAACCAAATTCTCTGCTGCCTTCAACAAAGGTCACAAGAACTAATGTTCCTGGATCCGGTGGTACCATCCAAAAACCATAACTTTTTTGTGTATCACTATATTTGTCATTTTTACCTAAATGCTGAGATCCTGTAACTCCGTAAAACGGACTAGCATAATAAACAATAGCTGTTTGACCAAGTGTTTCGCCGATGTTTCCTGCTTCTGTAGTTTTTAATAATTCAACTTCCAAGCCTCCTAAATAATAAGGATCGGAATGCTTGATTACACGAGCAATAAAAGGGCCGGCATTTTTAGCAGGTTCAGCTATGCCTGCTGTACGTTTTTGTTCTGGAGATTCATTACTTACTGTTTTCTTTTCCATGTTTAACCTTTGTATGGCGAATTCATATTTTGTGCGTCAGTACTATCCTTAATTTTTACAGGATTGTCGCCACTTGTATTAGTATCTTCCGGTTGCCCTCTTCTACGCAGAAGTTTTAATGTTTGAGTAAATTGATTTCCTCTAATTTCGTTTGTTATTTTTGTGACTCTGTAAAGTCCACTAAACTGTTGTACAGGAATTGTGTCTTCTGGAAATATCATTCCTCCTGTTTCAGGATTATAATCTATAGGAGTTCTAAAATTTAGTAAAACATCTGACTCACTACGCTGATAATCAATCTGCCCGTTTGCTGTACTGTTTAAGTCGCCAGGTGAGTCTGTCCAATTGCCCATTCCGCTGTCTACAATAAAATACGGATCGCCAAATATTTCTAAATCAACTTCTACCAAGTCCATGCTACCCGATCCAAGGATGTTATCGTGAAATTGTCTTGCCCAACGTATTTTACTATTATCTATTCCGGCTCCTCCGCCGCCTTGGGTACTAGTACTTTGATTAAAACTTTGAACTGTTAAACCTGTTGCACTATTTGCACCCGAATTTTCAGTTTTCATTGTTAAAGTTTCGGGAGTTTTTAGCACAGTATTTTGTTGCAATCCTCCTGTTTTAAAATCAAAGTTGCCTTGTCCGTAATCCGGCTGTATAAACTGGAAGAACGCTGCATTAAATTGTATATCAAAATTTAAGATATCTGTATTTTCGCCACTGTAGATATAATTGTATTCTTTTTTAGCGCTTTCACGGAGTGCATTATAACTCAAGCCAGGATCTCCTGGTCTTTGTAAGTGGCTGCTGTGTACCATGTATTCTACAACTTTATAATGAAATACTTTTGCATCCTCACCGTACACATTTTCTTGATCAGCATTGGCTTTTAAATAAGTTTCTGCATCAATTCTAAACCAAGGTACCATACCGTTTTCATCTGGAGCACGATCTTTTAATTCTTTTGCCCAGCTGCTGGTTAAAACAATATCTTCTATTATTTTAATCATACTTGTGCCTGAGCCATATTCAAAAACACGCTCATCATTGCTAACAGTGTTTTTACCTCTAGTCATAACTTTGTTTTTCTTATCGTAGACTTGGCCAGTTTGAGCCATAGGCGCTTTACCTTGTTCTTCGTGTCCATTAATAATACCTGATTGGCCTAAATTATTTAAACTACCAGGATCTTGCGCAATTCTAGCTAGATTTTCTCCGATACTGCTTTTTGTAAGCACTTGTCCGGTTATCATACTTAGAAATCCTTCAAAGTTTTGAGGTGCTTGTGCTCCAAGGAAGCCGCTAATACCTTCAAATAGTCCTTGAACGTCTCCACTTTTAAAATTAGTAAGCAATCCTCCAATTAGACCTCCGCCAAATCCTCCAAGACCGCCGCCAAATACTCCGCCTAGAGCACCGCCTAGTGCATTTTGTCCTATATTTTTGTTTCCTGCTAAACCGCCGCTGATAATGCCGCCAACGGCACCTGCTGCTATTTTACCAAAAATGCTACTTCCACTTTTACTACTAGAGCTTTTAGTTGTTGCGCCAGCATCGCTTGTACTTGATGCTTGTGCCGGATTAAACTTTGTTGAAATATCTGCTGGAAATGTGACAATAAATTCATCAGCTTCTAATAATTTATTTTCTTGTCTTAGTTCTTCAAAGTATCCATTCATTATTGTACACAAACTTTGTTCGCCGCTTTGCAAACATTTTTCTACACTATTTCCTTTTATACTAAGATCAACAGGAACACCAGTTTTATCATCTAAATATGCTTGTTCATTCCAAGGCATTGCTTCTACATTATAAGTAGTTCCGCCTTCATTGACTTCAAAAGTTATATTTGTAAGTTTAACAGGTACATCTCTACGTAAATTTTGTCCGCTTTCTGTGACAATTATGTCTCCGTCATCATCATAACCTACAAATTCCATACTCAACATATACGGAGCACGTTGATAATTAGAAAAGCCACTCATTGTAGCAGCTAACTGACAAGTTTGTAAAAATAAACCCATACTATATGGTTCTGTGACAGTAAATTCTATATAAGTTGCATTTGTACTGCGTGATTTTGTATTTGGAACACACAATGCTTCTATCATTACATTATCTACATAATATTCAAGTTTACCGCCTATTGCTTGTTCATATGCTGTTGTGACTTTGTTAGTTGAAGTACCTCCACTCTGAAAAATTACATTTGCCGGGCCGTTTACACGATAAGTGTCGTTAGGCATTGCAATTTCTTCACGAGTTAAGCAACTAAGCGTGAATATAGTGTTAAAACTACTAAACTGATGTAAAGAGTTTGTTTCAATTGCCATTATAAATTAAGACCTTTTTTTACAGAAGAAGATTTTGGCAAATATATTTTTGTACCAGGTATAAAATCAAATACAGGATCTTTTAATGTATCTATGTTCCTTTGTGCAAATACCCACCATAGTTTAGATGTACCGTAAAGGTCAAAAGAAAGTAAATCAGGTCGATAAGTGTACTGAGCTTCAATTGTATATAATATATCATCGTCTTCAGCAGGCACTGGTCGAATTCTAAGTATATCTAGCTCACCAGTTTTACTATAATCTGTATTGCCCCATGGACTTGTTTTACCATATTGTGCCATTAGATAAATCCTTTATCAGCAAGGTTGCCAGAAATAAAGTTATCCATGCTAAATTCACTAACTTTTGCTCTACTGTGTACTACTTTACATGATATGTTAAATGTACTGTTTGTTGGTACCATTTGATACTTGTCTGGAGTAATACCAGTTGCTCCTACTTGCATGTAATCAACATTATTAGGCAAATCAAATGTAAATTGTGTAATTACTACAGAAATGTTATTCATAACATAACTTCCGTATCCATTTAACTTTACAACTGGTGGCGGAGCACCTTTTTCGCTGGTATCTCCATAAAACATTTTAGTGACACTACGGAAATAATGCACTGCGGCTATCCAATATAGCCCATCTTCTTGTGTTTGTACTGGAAAAGCGCCGGCGATATTAATATCCTCTGTTCGGCTACTGCTATATGCAGGAAAAGGATAATTACTATGTACAGGTGTCATATCGTTGTAGCTGGCACTAGTCACAAAAGTAATAACAGGAGTAACAGGAAATACAACATTATATCCAGTTGTAGCCAAGGGTGATAAAATTCTGCTGCTACGATAGGTCGACAACGTAGGTACACTTACTTTTACACGCCAATCCGGTTGTGTATCGTCGGTAGGTAAAAATGTTGCAGTTTGTGCTAAACGCTGACTAGGTTCTGCACCATTTGGCAAATTATTTAAGCGTCTTTGTCTTGTAATATCGTTTGGATTTGTGATAACAATGTCGCGAGACCCAACAGAACCAAAAGTTGTTCTGTTTTGTGCTGATACATTTCCTAAGTTATTAGATTGTCTGGGGTTATTAGCCATGTTCACTCCTATATACTATTTAGTTGACAAATATATGTGCGTATATTATAATAAACTAAAGGAGCCTTAAAATATGGCAAGAAAAGTAAATTATTTGAATAATAAGGATATGTTATCCGAAATACACAAGTCTAAAAGTACGTTTTGTAGTTATGTAGCACCAGAGTACACACTGTATGACATTATACTTCCCGAACTGTCTAAAATAAACATTAGAACAGTGGCCGAAGCTAAAAGAAACAAAGCAAAGAAACAAGGGTCTCAGGCATACGAAGCAGCAAAGGCTGCTGGCCGTAAAGTAAAACAAGCAGAATTTGAAGTTGACTATCGAACAATTGAAAAAACTGACCTTGTGTTTCGTATTATGACATTTGATCATGTTCCAGACGAACCCGGACGTAAAAAGAATCCTAAAACAGTTGCAGATCATAAAACTAAACTAAACTTTCCACCATTCCAGCATTGGAAGTTTGATGATAACGACAATCTAGTATGTGTAGGCAAGAGTCACTGGGTTGGTGGCATGGAGAACGGATACTTTGACAAGACACACGGTAAAGCAACTAACGAACTTGCACGTATGTGGATTAAACTATGCGAAAGATACGCAACTAGAGGCAATGTACGTGGTTATACATACAATGACGAAATGAAAGGTCAGGCTATCTTGCAATTAGCACAAATTGGGTTGCAGTTTGACGAATCAAAGTCTAATAACCCGTTTGCTTACTACACAGCAGCAGTGACAAATAGCTTTGTACGTGTGATTAACATCGAAAAACGTGCGCAAAACATTCGCGACGACATCTTAGAGATGAATGATATGAATCCATCACATACTAGATTGCACAGCGGCGAGTGGGAAGCAGCGCAACGTAGAGAAAAAGCAAATAAAGGTTGATCTTTACAGTATTCTCCATTATACTGTACTAGAAGTGGAGTTTTCTATTGTTTAAAAAAGCAGCAGTGTTTACTGACATACATTTAGGTATGAAAGGCAACTCTCGAGTCCATAATCAGGACTGCGAGGACTATATCGATTGGTACATCGAACAAGCCAAGGCTCACGGATGTGAAACTGGTTTGTTTTGCGGCGACTGGCACCATAACAGAAACAGTCTTAACCTTACAACTATGGATACAACCATAAGATTGTTAGAGAAGTTAGGTGCAGCGTTCGAAAACTTTTATATGTTTGCCGGTAATCACGACTTGTACTACAAAGACAAGCGTGATATTAGTTCAACAGAGTTTGCAAGACACATACCAGGCATTACCGTAATAGATCAAATGATGGTCCAAGACGATGTTGCACTGGTTCCGTGGTTAGTTGGCGACGAGTGGAGGAAGATCGAAAAGTTAAAAGCAAAATACTTGTTTGGTCACTTCGAACTCCCATCGTTCTATATGAACGCTATGGTACAAATGCCTGAC